>UMBV01013953.1_pt1 | contig 20701 bp, 15 predicted proteins | sample 1964061 | NCBI WGS metagenome assembly UMBV01 (sample SAMEA4835951, study PRJEB28245) | human gut metagenome | biome: gut microbiome; material: fecal sample | place: Denmark | collected 2008
TATAATTCAATTTTTAGACAAATTTATCCCTTATAATGACAATTGTAAAGCAAACGAAAGGGGTTTGCTTTACACCTCTCAATGTTATAACAGTGAAAGCTGTTATACATATACCCAATACATCCTACATCTTTTTATCCCCATTGATCACAAGCCATTGAAGGAAGGCTCATCAATGGGGATTACAATTTTTCCTACCAGAAAAGAGTTTTGTATATAACAGATTTTAATACCAGAATTATTCAGGCATTAAAACCTTTACATACAAAACTCTTTTATTTATTCAAAACTGCATTTGTTTGGTTAAGATACATCATTTGTCAAATGAATTTGATAATATATCTTAACAATGCCAACGAAATTTTATTTACACATTTTTCTTAAATCCAACATAGGTTGCTATAAAATATATAACATACACTCCAAAGAATACCAATGCTGAAATCCCGAAATAATACATACCACTTCCTGAAACACCCGTATATTTTACGAAATTATTTCCAGCAAATACTGCAATAATTCCGCTTATTATAAGTGATACGATTCCCGGAATCATATAATATCCAAGTAACTGTTTTAAGATTATTCTATTAACACTTCTTTCGCTAAGTCCTAATTTACGGAGAATAACATATCTGCATCTGTATTTTGATGAATCACTCAACTGTTGTACTGCTAAAATGGTAAGTGCTACACAGACAAATACAATTCCTACATATGCTATTGGAAAAACAATTGCTGTTATGACAAATTTCATCTCATTAGTCATTGGCGCTGATACTAACACATCTGCAAAAACTGCAATTATATTATCAGTTCCATAACCGCCAAGAGTAACATCATCCCATTCTTCATTACTACTAATCTTACCCTCCCTGACTAACTTCTGAAATTCTTTCTCAGGCATAATCCCATTTTTCTTCTGTCTTATGTCATCTAATTTATCACTAAGTTTATTATCCGGAGCATTAATAACACTGGCTGCAAGATTCGTATAATATGGTGTCATCTTCTCTGCTGCGCTGTCAGGAACTACAATCAGGTAATCTGCACCATTTATTCCGTTTTGTGAAATGCTGTCAGTATATATCTTAGAAAACCTGAGTTCCTTATCACCAGCTTCCACTTTTGTATTAAGTATTTCTCCTTTCAAATCATTTTTCATTCTCTTCTTAATATTAATGGCGTACTCATTCTCATGTAATGTAATCTCTTCGTATCCAAGCATTTTTCTTAACGCATTATAATCACTAAGACTTATAAATGTATCATAATCATAGTATTCATCTCCGTCATTTTTAACAGCTTCTTCATCTAATTTTCCATCTTTAGTTCTGTATATTTTTCTTATCGTAGATGCATTTACATAGAGAAAATCATTTATTTTATGACTTCCATTCTGGTAAATGTGATAAATTAACTTTTCTTTTATTCCTGCCAGTTCCTCTATGGCTTCCATTTCTTCCTTGAAATCTTCATTTACGTTATTACTATATACAAGCACATCAAAAGGCATTATATTCTTAAGCTCGGTATCCTGGTATTTTGCAAACATCATGGCAATGGTTCCACCAAGAATTGCACACGTAAGTAATATTGTAAGGCTTCCCATTGTGAAACGCATTGTACTTAATTTTGAAGAAAGTTGTCTGTAGATAAATAAATTATTATTCTTATAGACTCTTCTGCTGCCTTTTTGGACACATCTTGCTATATATCCCGCAATTCCAAAGTAAATCATATAAATAGAAATGATAAGTCCTATGCTCATAAGAATTACACCTGACACAGTGTATCTGCCCTCAAATAATTTAATAAAAAACAGAATTATATACGCAAGCGAACCAAAGAAAAGCCATTGTGATAAAACAGGACTTCCCTGCTTAATCTTTTCATTCTCCTTATCCATTTTCATTAATTCTGAAATATTCATTTTCTTAAACTTTCGTTTATTACGAAATAGTGCAAGAAGATAACAGCCAAAATAGCAACAGATTGTCATTAATACAGATAATCCCTGCACATCTATTTTCACCTTGTATTCTATGTTAAATACGCTATAGAATATCGTCATAATTATCTGCTGCAGAAACATTCCCGCCACAGAACCAATCACGAACCCGATAGTTCCCATTATAAGATTCTCTTTCATATATAAATGCGATATTTCTTTCCGCTTCATTCCTAGCAGCAGATATGTTCCGAATTCCTTACTTCTCTTCTCAAGCATAAATTTCGCCATATAATTGATAAGCCAAGCCACAATTAACACTATGAAAAATGTCGCAATTCCAAGCATTACCGCCATAATTCCTGCTTCACTGCACATATTTCTTACTTCTTTGCTGAAAATCATTGAATTAAATGCGAACATCATAGCTGCAATTATAGTCATTGTAATAATATATATAAGATAATCTTTTAAAGACCTCTTAGCATTTCTGAAAGCGAGTTTACTTAACATCTTTGTCACCTCCGGTCAATGCAAGAATGTCTAATATTTCATTTAAGAAATCACGTCTGCTCTTATCGCCTTTCACCAGTTCATTAAAGATTTTGCCGTCCTTAAGAAATAATATCCGATCACAATAGCTTGCCGAAAATGCATCGTGTGTAACCATAAGTATAGTAGCCTGCATACTCTTGTTTATCCTTGTAAATGTCTCAAGCAACGTCTGTGCTGCTTTAGAATCTAACGCCCCTGTTGGTTCATCAGCAAGTAAAAGCGACGGATTATTTATAAGCGCTCTCGCACAGGCACATCTCTGTTTCTGCCCACCGGATACCTGATACGGAAACTTATCACGTATTCCACTAATTCCTAGCAGACTTAACATCTCATCTACTTTTTCTTTTATTTCTTTCTTACGTTTCGTATGAAATGTCATTGCTAACGCAACATTTTCTCCAATCGTAAGTGTATCTAACAGATTAAAGTCCTGAAATACAAACCCTAAATTATCTCTTCTGAAATCAGATAATTTATCTTCATTTAAACCGGTTATATCTGTTTCGCCATAGTAAATGTGTCCCGCAGTTACTTTATCAATTGTAGACATCATGTTAAGCAATGTAGATTTACCGGAGCCTGATGCACCCATAATTCCGACAAATTCACCTTTATCCACATCAAAGCTTACTCCGTCAACAGCCTTTGTTACATTACTGCCCTCTCCATAATATTTTTCGACTTCATATACTTTTATATATTCACTCATTTTTACCTCATTTCCAAGCCACCGAAATATATTCAAAAGTTTATCTTAGTTTAATATAAACTATTTGATTCTTTTAATCTTAACGGCTTTATTTTTACTAAAATGAGTCTACTACCTTTTTAAATTTTCTTGTATCACTTTAGATTTCACTAATCTTACAATTTCGTAAGATTATATGCATTTACCTAACAGACTTTTAGCGAAGTCGAACGTCTATGCCGCACGATACGTCATAAATCGAGTGTGTAGTATGGACTTACAACTTCGCATAATCTGAATCAGGAAATATAAGAATCATTCGTGTATATCTGCCTTCCTCTGACTCACATCTGATTCCGATATCTAACTTATCGCACAGATTTTTACACAGGTACAAACCTATTCCTGTTGCTTTTTTATTCCTATTATATTCTAATGAATTGTCTTTTTTGATGTTATTTTCTTTCTCGATATCTCTTCTGCCGTTACTTCCCGTAAAGCCTTTCTCAAATATCCTGCCGATATCTTCCTTAGGTATTCCAATTCCATTATCTTCTATTATGAGTTCTATATTTTTATCCTGCTTATTTGTTGTTATATCTATATGTGCATTTTCATTTGCACGATATTTGATGGCATTTAAGAATATCTGGTTAAGCAGGAATTCTATCCATTTCTCATCTGTCGAAACCATTATGTCATCGAATTCAACATTTACCTGCATTTTTCCCTGAATGAAATACAGCTTATTTCTTCTTACAGAATTTAATACAACATTTTTAAGATTAATGCTATGTATCATATAATCTTTATATACCTGCTCCATTCTGGCATAATACAGGACATTTTCCACCTGATTTTCAATTATTCCGGTTTCTCTCTGAATTTTCTTCGTATAATCATTCTTATTATTTTCGCATATGAGATTAATGGCAGTTAACGGAGTCTTGATGTCATGAACCCAGCTTTCAATATATTCCTTATATTCTGACTGTGATTTCTTCAAATCTCTTATCTCTTCTATTACTGATTTATTAGATGTGTGTATTATTTCTCTGTAGATTTTGTCATAAATGCTGTTGCCTTTATCCATTACTTCTGCTAGAAGATATGGCTTATCAAGATTTTTTAGGGTATCATCTATTTTATTAAAATATTTTCTCTTAATTATATAGTCCACGCTCAGATAAGTAACTAAAATTATACCCCACGCTGCAAGTATTAATATTACATTTGTAAGATAGTTGCCTGTCGAAATGAGGTACAGACTAAGTGCCATCATAGATGCCATATTTATAAGTATTACAATTATTTTGTCTGATAAATAATCTGTCAGCCGCATATGTAGCCCATTCCTCTCTTAGTCTGTATAAGTTTTTCTTCATCTAATCCTTTTAATTTATTTCTTATTCTTGTAACATTTACACTCAAGGCATTGTCATCAATAAATACGTCATTGTCCCACAAGTAGTCAATCAGTTCTTCCCTTGAAATTATCTTGCCTTTATTTGCAAATAGATAATAAAGTATTTTCATTTCATTTTTCGTAAGCTCTGATTTCTTATTATCCTTATAAATCAATGCAACAGATGTGTCCAGGCATACATTTCCACATTCTAATATAGTGTCTGACTTCTTATCAGATGATTTCTTAGTCCGCTTGAGTAATGCGGCAATTCTTGCAAGTAATATCGGTGGTTGATATGGTTTACTGATGTAATCGTCACCACCACGAATAATACAGTTAAGCTCGTCCATTGAAGTGTTATTTCCCGTTACAAATATGATAGGGACATCTGACTTCTCTCTTAGACGGTCGCATATCGTAAGACCGCTTATTCCCTCTAAATTAACGTCTAGCAAAACCATATCAGGGTTCACGTTTAATATATCATCTGCAGCATTTTTGTAATCTGTAGTTGTGCGTACTTCGTATCCTGACGTATTTAGTAATAATTTTAATTCTTCGCGAATGTTGTCATCATCTTCAACTATGTAAATAATCGGTGTCACCCTCTTTTCTATAAAAATAAAAGACACCCACATAATTGTAAGTGCCTTTCAACCAAAATCCATCTGGTTATCTCTGTATTAGTATATTATCATAACACTTTTTTTATTACAAGTCTTTTTTATATCTTTTTATCAAATGTATTATAATTGATTTTTTCCTTTGGTAACTCAATTAATATTTGTAAATCTTCTATATTTTTAATTCCCATTTGTCCTCTTATATTATCAAAAGCATTTTTCGGAACAGACTTTTCTAATGCATTTACCATTCCTATAAATTCTATCATCATACACTTGAATTCAGAAGCCGGCAAATAATATTTAAAATAAACCATCAAATCCATCAACTTCTTTTCAGTATCTTTCATATATGATGGTTTTATCATTTTAAAATAATTTTCTTTTATTCGCCCCTTTTTATTTTTATTTTTTGTTTCTGTAATACAATATATTCTTTCATTATGCGCACACGAATTTCTTACTTTTCTAAGCCAATGCAAACTACCTATTAGCAATTTTACATTTGGATATCCATTTTCATCTTTCATTCCATATAATTCGCACAAACTATGTTTTACTATTGTTTTGCTATTATTCAATATATCAATGAATGTAGAAAAATTAACTACCTTAATCATTATCCATGTAGGTATAGCTGTGTGTTTGTCCATATAAAATCTCACATAATCTAACTGACTTTTACTTAACTCACTATATGCTGATGAAATAGCACTTATCTTGTTTTGCAACCTTGCTTCATCTGAATATGCTTTAGCATCATACCATGGAATCTTTCCATTTTTATTGCATTGGTCAAATTTATAACTCGTTAATGTTCTCACTTCTTCTTCAATTTGTGTAATGTACCTTAAAAGAAAGTTTCTCAATTTTTCATCAAATCTTTTCAGCTCATAAATATTAGATAAATCTGTATTTGGCAAATATATGTAGTTTCCATTAATATCTTTATCACAGATAAATGGATTTTTATATCCATTAACAATATTAAAATATCCCATTCGAACAAGAATTTCCTTATCTTTAGAACTTTTATTACAGGATATTTTCTTATCATTACGTAACTTTTTTAATTGTTGGTTATATGTTAAAAAATTTTTGTCATCACTCATAAATAACTCCTTATCTCTTTATTTTTCTATAAATTGCTTCATATGAAATGGTAAATTACTCCTTCCAGATAATCCAATACAATTTTTAACAAAAGAGATGCTTTTTGAACAGACATTCTATTCAAAAAACATCTCTTAATATTCCTTTATGTTTATTACCATCAAGTTAGTTTCTTTTCAAAAAATCACCTTTTAGCAATATCATATCTTAAACTTCGTCAAATAAGGCATTTTATAGATTTTCATGACTGTGTTGCATTTATAATTTATTCACTAGCCTTAAATTAATTATTCAAATTTCTTTCCTGTAATTAATTCAAATGCTTCTTTATATTTATCAACTGATTTCTCAACAACTTCATCCGGAAGATGATAATCACTGTCCGGGTTCTGTTTTAACCAGTCTCTTACATACTGTTTATCGAATGAAGGCTGTCCCTGTCCAGGTTTGTAACCTTCTAATGGCCAGAATCTTGAGCTGTCTGGTGTAAGCATCTCATCACCAAGAACTACATTTCCATTCTCATCTAAACCAAATTCGAATTTTGTATCTGCAATAATAATTCCCTTGCTTAATGCATATTCTGCACATTTCTTATAAAGTGCAATTGTGCAATCCATAATCTTCTTAGCATATTCTTCGCCTTTTCCAGGGTGAAGCTTCTCAAGAATCTCTACGCTATCTTCAAAAGTAATATGTTCATCATGGTCGCCTAAATCTGCTTTAGTTGTTGGTGTATAGATTGGTTCAGGTAACTTGTCTGATTCCTGTAATCCCTCTGGAAGCTTAATTCCACATACAGTACCGTTTTTCTTATAGCTTTCCCAGCCACTACCTGTTATATATCCTCTAACGATACATTCGATTGGAAGCATATCTAATTTCTTACACATCATACTGTTTCCATCGTATTTCTCATTCTGGAAGAATTCAGGCATATCTTTAACATCTACAGAAATCATATGGTTTGGAACAATATCCTTTGTGAAATCGAACCAGAACTTAGACATCTGTGTAAGAATTGCACCTTTCTTATGTACAACATTCTTAAGAATAACATCAAAAGCTGATATTCTGTCTGTAGCAACTATGATAAGGCTGTCTCCGTTATCATATACTTCACGTACTTTACCCTCTTTAATAGGTTTAAATTCTTTCATTGCATTAATCTCCATTTCTGTGATTTATTTCTTTATGAATATAATACAATAAATCTATAATAAATCAATGTCTATTTTCAACAAAATTTTTAGAGATTATAAAGTTCCTCTATAATATCAATACATTTTTCATATCCAATTTCACTGCTATTTAACGAAATTGTGTAATTTTTAGAAAGTCCCCACTGTCTTTCAGTATAATATTTATAATTAACACTTCTTCGCTTATCTATATCGTGGATAAGTTTTTTTGCCTCCTCTTCTGTCTTATTATACAATTTACTGATTCTTGCAATCTTTTCTTCCATATTTCCACATATATATACATTTATACATTCCTTATAATCCTTGAAAATGTAGTCAGCATTTCTTCCAACTATAACACATGGACCTTTCTTTACTGCATCAATTAGAATTTCCCTTTGAGCCGCATACAGAATATCATCGATTGATTCTCCATTTTGATTTCTGCCAATCAGACCATATGCAAAAATATTTTTAAGATGTGCATATTCGCCTTTCTGCTCTATAAATTCTTCTGCGAGGCCCGTTTTCTCTGCAACCTCACTAATTATCTTTTTGTCATAAAATTGTATTCCAATTCTTTTAGCAAGCTGTTCACCGATAAAACGTCCGCCACTGCCAAATTCTCTGCTGATTGTAACTATTTTATTCATATTAACCTCTTTTCTGAGCGACTTGTCGCGAAGAGGCAGTCAGAAATTCGCGTAGGCGATTTCTGACTTGCCATAAAAGCTATTTGCTTTCGCTCCGAAACAAATAGCTATGTGAAAAATAATTGCATCAGCATTATTTTTCACATTGACCTCTTTCTGAATTCTCATTTCTATTTAGTTTTTATTTAATTAATTTTCATATAATTTCTTATTTAGTTAAGTTCACTTAATTTAGTCCTGTTAATTCGCTTCATTAATAAATATGCCACAAATGCCGTAACCGCCTCGGTTATCGGAAAACATGTCCATATTAACCATATCTTATCAGAATTTTTAATCGCAATGTTTGAAAATAAATATGCTAAAGGAAGCACTATTATACACTGTCTGAGTACCGATATAATCAGGGATTCCAAGCCGCTGTCGATGGCCTGATAGATTCCCTGGTATGCAATATTTATTCCTGCAAATACGAAACTTATTGAAACAATACGCATTGCATCAATACATAGGTTCTGGGTATTTCCTGACAGTCCAAATACTGCCGACAACTGATTTGCAAAGATTTCAAGTACCACCATACCCACAAACATAATTATGAATGTATATAACATTCCATATTTAATTCCGTCTTTAACACGTTTCTTACTTCTCATACCATGATTAAATGATACAACCGGTGTTATGGCATCTCTTAATCCAAATGCAGCAAAGAGAACAAACTGCTGGATCTTATAATATAATCCATACGCAGTTACCACTGATTCATTAATTCGTACAAATATAATATTTAAAGCATATGTCATAAGCGACATTAGTGCCTGCGAGATAATTGCCGGCAGACCAATTGCATATATTTCCTTTATTATTGTAAATGATGGTTTCTTATATCTTAATGAATTGTCAATTTCGACATTGAATTTCAAATGAAATATGAGTGCTGTCACAAATGATACTATCTGTCCGATTACAGTCGCATAAGCTGCACCCTTTACTCCATATTCCTTAAAGCCACTTAAACCATAGATAAGTACCGGGTCTAAAATAATATTTACGACAGCGCCAAGAATCTGTGCAATTGTTGAATATAACGAACGTCCTGTCGCCTGTAATAATTTCTCAAATATTGAGAAAAATGTAATACCAAATGAAATTACGCAACAGATTCTAAGATAATCAACTGCCATTTCTCTTATGAGTACATTTTTCGTCTGCGTTGATATATATGCTCTCACTCCGACCATTCCGTATATCAGAAAAATAATATATATCACAGTTGCAAGAAAAATACTGTTTCCTGCGACTTTACTTGCTTTCTCTTTATTGCCCTGTCCTAGACTTTTTGCAAGTAATGCATTAGTTCCGACACCTGTACCAATAGCAATTGCCACCATTAACATCTGAATTGGAAACGCAAGGGTCAGAGCATTTAATGCTGCTTCGCCATTTCCTTTCATATTTGAAACAAATGCACTGTCAACAATATTATATACAGCCTGCAATGCCATTGATAAAATCATCGGAATTCCCATACTTAGCATTAATTTGTTAACCGGCATACTTGCCATTTTGTTGTCCCTTTTGCTATTTCCTTTCTCTAAATTTTCAGAAATATTGTTTTCCACTTCATCTTCCTCCATTTCTTTTAACTAAGAAGAATATCGCTTTGCGATATTCTGTGCCACTTTTGCAACATTTTGCATTACCTTTTCATAATTTTTATGTTTATGATGCTTTATGCAACATTTTTCTCTGCAAAAGTGTGCACATTCCTGCGAAGCTTTTTGTTGCATAGGAAATACTAAGAAATTTCTTATACAACAAAAAAGCACGTAAGCCCATTCCTGGACTTACGCGCTTCGCAACTCGGATATTTCGGATTATAGCAAAACTTTTTCTTGATGTCAAACTAAAATAATTTCTAATTCATCTTCCACTCCGCACTCTTAAGCTGCATACTCATCATATGTTTATATATACCATTCTTAGCTTCAAGCTCTGCAGGACTTCCCTGTTCAGCTACAACGCCATCTTTCAGAACGACAATCTTATCTGCACTTGCCACAGTTCTCATTCTGTGTGCAATTATAAGAACAGTTTTATTCTTAATTAACTCAGAAAGCGACTGCTGAATCAAAGTCTCATTATCTACGTCAAGAGATGCTGTTGCCTCATCAAGAAGAATAATAGGAGCATCTTTCAAGAACGCTCTGGCTATTGAGATTCTCTGGCGTTCACCACCTGATAATTCCGAACCATTTTCACCAATCATTGTGTTATAGCCATCAGCCAGTTTCTCTACAAACTCATCACAGTGTGCTAATTTAGCGGCTGCTATAACCTCCTCGTCAGTTGCATCTTTCTTACCGATTCGTATATTTTCCATAACAGTATTGTTAAATAAAGTAACATCCTGAAATACAATCGAATACAGGGACATAAGTTTCTCAGGATCAATCTTCGATATATCCATTCCACCAACAGTAATCTTACCTTTATTAATATCCCAGAATCTTGCTGCAAGTCTTGATACAGTTGTCTTACCACCACCTGATGGTCCGATTAAAGCTGTAACTTCGCCCTGTTTTGCACATAATGACGCATCACTAAGTACATTATCTTCACCATCATATCCGAATGCAACATGGTCAAATACGATATCACAACCCTTATTTGTCAATTTCTCTGAACCTGTCTGTATACTGTGTGACAAGATTTCATCCATTCTTCTGCAAGGTACATCTGCTGATATAATTGCTGCAAGATTCTGTAATGACATCTGCATAGGATCATATAATCTTGACACCAGAAGTAAGAACATAAAGAATTTAAATATATCGATTTTGCCTTTTGATAGAAGTATTCCACCCACAAGGGCAACAGTTGCGATTCCCACTTTTAAAATCATCTGGGCTGAACCTACGAACACTGCTGTTCCAAACTCAGTGACTATTGAATGTTTCTCAACTGCCTTAATCTTCTTATCCAGTCCTGTCATATAGCTTTCACTTGCATTGTTAGCTCTTAAATCTCTAAGTGTTTCTAAACACTCCTGTATACCATCTGCAAGATTCATTTTAAGTCTCATATGATTTTCATTTAATTTCTTTTGTACATTTGCAGAACTTAATACAATGATAAATGCAATAGGTAAAACCCATAACGCTGCAATTGCCATTCTCCAGTCAATAAAGAAAAGGCTTATTGATACAATAAGTGTCGAAATCATTGCTCCTATTAATTCAGGAATCCAATGTGATGATGCAGTCTCAAGCGTGGCACAATCAGCCATAATTGTACTTGTCAGATCTGACAAATCTTTTTTACCAAAATAAGAAAGAGGTAATTTTCTTAACTTTTCGGCGAGCGTTGTTCGTCTGACTCCGCTTTCCACATAAGTAGAAAGGAATGTTGCATTATATTGAATATAAGTTGTTATCGCTATTAATAACAGACAGATAACACTTCCAATAATATAAAGAATTCTCTTATTAGAAGTTACATCATTGTTTATAAAATCTTTAACAATATAATAAAGTAAACCAACAGGAAGCATAAGAACAATATTTGACACAGTTACGGAAATAAATGCCTTTATCATATCCTTTGCACCCTTAGGTGACAACGCATATTTATGTTGTAATTTTTCGTTTAAATTCATTATCTCACACCTACCTTCCAATTTACTGATTTATTGTATTCAGACCACATATGAGTATATATTCCGCCTTTATTATTTAACTCATTATGTGTTCCCTGCTCTGCAATCCTGCCCTCTTTTAATACATATATCTTATCAGCATTTGTAACAGTTGACAGTCTGTGTGCTATCATAATAACTGTCTTGCCTTTTGAAAGATTTGCAAATGCCTCCTGAACCTTAGCCTCATTGTCAGGGTCCGCAAATGCTGTAGCCTCATCTAATACAAGAATCGGTGCATCTTTTAACATTGCTCTTGCGATACTGAGTCGCTGTGCTTCTCCACCTGACACGTATGTACCATCTGAGCCAATCATTGTATCTATACCTTTTGGCATTTTTGCGATAATATCCTCACATTGTGCATCTTTAAGAGCCTTAAGAACTTCTTCTCTTGTTGCATCAGGTTTACTTAATCTTACATTATCAAATATTGACATTTTAAGTAACTTACTATCCTGAAATACAAATGAAACTGTGTTCATAAGTTCTTTGCCTGCGATATCTTTGACATTTGTTCCGCCAATGTTTATTTCACCCTCATTAACGTCCCAGAATCTTGCGATAAGACTTGCAAGTGTTGTCTTACCACCACCTGATGGTCCAACGAGTGCAATATGTTCACCTGATTTAATATTCATATTAATGTCAGTTAATGCATTGCTCTTAGCATCATCATATCTGAAAGAAATATTATTTACGGATACGGAATAATCCTGTGGAGGCTTTGGTGCAGAAGGCTCTTCAAGAGGCTTCATATTAGTTATTCCCTCAATTCTCGAAAGAGCATCTTCCACAAGCATATTATTCTCACTTGAGAACATAATTTTATTAAGTGTAACTGTAATGATAGGTGTTATAATTACATAGAATGTGAAATTCAAAATAAAATCTTTAGTTACGTCATTTCTGGTAATCACAAAGCCTGCAAGCATAAGAACTGCGAACACTGAATTAATAATTGTTGTATACAATGTCATTGGCATTCTAAGGTCTAATGTATAAGAAATTACCCATTTCTCATACCCTTTAATTGCCTCTTTAAATCTCTTAAACGAAAACACTGACTGTCCAAATGTTTTAACAACCGGAACACCTCTTACATATTCTACAGCTTCATTTGACATTGTCTCTAAGGAATTCTGGTATTCCTTCATCTTCTCTTTCATCTTTTCACCTGTCATCGAACCCATAATTAGGAATGCAAGTACAGTAGGGATAAGACTTAAAAGTCCAAGTTTCCAGTCAAATGCTATAAGTAAGACTAACAAACCTACAGGTGTAGCCATTGCACCTGCCATATCAGGAAGCTGATGTGCAAGGTATGTCTCTGTGGCGGCACTTGATTCATTTACTATTTTTCTGACTTTACCACTTCCCTCTCTGTCCATAAAACCTAAAGGAAGTGTAAGGATATGTCGCATTACTTTTGACCTCATATTTGCCTGAACTCTGAAGGCTGCAATATGTGAACACATGAGTGCAGATATGTAAATAAGCATTGAACCTATTGCAAAGCCAACCGCTGTCCAGCCGTATTTACTAAGATTCTTTGCATCACCATAAAAAGGTGCCACATCAAGTATTTCTTTGATAATTCTCCAGATATAATAAAATGGGACTAGTGCTAACCATGCACTAATCACAGAAAGTACTAATGAAGCCATAGTCAGGTACTTAAAATTTCCTGCATAGTCAAACAATTTTGACATTGCACTTTTTTTCTTCATTTTTAAACATCTCCTTTTTTGTTTATAGCGGTAGTGTACTGTTATTTTTTCTATATTGCAGCGGCGTTACTCCCATAATCTTTTTAAATGCTGCCGCAAATTTGCTTGGACTGTCATATCCGACATGCCCTGCAATCTGTGAAACATTTTCATTAGAACCGTTTCTAAGTAATGTTGCTGCTCTGTTAATCCTGTATGTCTGAATATATTTATATATTGGACTTCCATAAATTGATTTGAAACATTCCTTTAATGTTGTCGCTGATATATCATATTTTTCTGACAATTCTTCGATAGTATAATGATATGTAAGGTTATGTGTAATCAATTCATGTATGTTCTTTACCTTTTCCACCTGACTTTTGTAGAAATATGGTTTGTCAAATTTATCATTATCGATTTCTAAGGCGTCTAAATACAACAGCAATTCAAAAACCTTTATTCTGTAATACTCTTTTCTTATCTTCGATGGAACTTCATAAAGTTCCGAGAAAATATGTTCAATTTCCTTGCTCGCCTTTATAATATGTGGCTTATCATTGTCACAGAATTTTTTCTGAATGTCTGACAGCTTCACTGGAAAATTATTAAGTTCATTTGCCAGTTGTTTATCAGCTACAGGTCGATAAAAGCATATTCCTATTCCGTGATAGTGATTTAATGGAAAATTAACATTGCCTGCATGATATTTTCTGATATCTACACACAAATCGCCTTTTTCAATATAGTAATATGCGCCTGCCCTTAATTCACTTTCCATACAACCCTCACGACAATGATTAATGCAAAGTAAATCAGTAGATGTCGCATCAAATTCCGATATACACGATGACATATGAAAATCACTATACATAACAATTACACCTGGAAATACATTGTACATAGTTATGAGTCCATCACCTGAAGAGTTCTTCATTTTCCAAATTTCACAATCTTCGCTCTTAAATATCTCTTCTGCCCTGTTTTCCCTTGCTATATTTTCAAAAATTTTTTCTTCATCATTCATATTAAATTTTGATTAGTCACCTCTTCCTTTAGTTAGCATATACTAACCTATGTATAAAAAAAAATATTCTCTTTTTATTTGTTTTTGTTCTGAAACAAATAGTTATGGAAAATTCATTTTCATCAGAATTATTTTCACACTATTTATCGTAATGATTTTATAATATTTAAAACATTATTTCTACTCCATTTAGTCAAAAATAATCCTTTTAGTTATGTATCTCCCAAAATTCTCCGGGAGATACATATATTTTCCTATTTTGATTTATTTATATTTATTCTGCTTCTACCTGCTTTACCTTTATTTATACGCTTTATTTAATTTTATTTAAAAGTTGAGTTTCTTCCTTGCATTTTATCGCTATATCAATGTTTTTAACCATTTAAGCAGTTGTATAATCAGGAAATCAGCTGCCGCAAGTGCATATATAATCAGTAATTGTGCGATACTCAAAGTCTGTACTTTTAATGCTGTATGAAATACCGGAATCATAAGAACTGAGCTCATAAGGATTACTCCTGTCAAAAACGAACCAATCAGCCATTTATTTGAAAATAAGTTATTAAATATAACCGGTTTATCTGATTTACAGTTAAAACCATGGAATAATCTGCCCATACATAATGTTCCAAATGCCATTGTACTTGCAAGCAAAGCATTATTATCTCTGTAACCAATCATAAATGCAGTCATTGTCGTAACTGCTATAACTAAGCCTTCGATTCCAACATTTATCAGGAAATCTTTAGTCATAATGCTTTCATTTCTGTCTCTTGGCGGTTTCTTCATCACATCTTTATCACCCTTTTCAAATCCTAATGCTATCGCTGGGAGACTGTCGGTGAGCAGATTTATAAATAGCAGATGAACTGGTGCAAACGGAACAGGCAGCATCGCAATTGATGCGAATAAAACTGCAAGTATTCCTGCAAAATTACCTGATAGCAGAAATTGTATCGAATTTTTGATATTCTGGTATATATTTCTTCCATTTTCTATTGCCTTGACTATTGTCTGGAAATTATCATCTGTAAGCACCATTGCTGCCGCATCTTTCGATACTTCACTTCCTGTAATTCCCATGGCCACGCCAACATCTGCCTGCTTAAGTGCAGGTGCATCATTCACGCCATCACCTGTCATCGCAACTATATTTCCCTTAGCCTGCCACGCCTTTACAATTCTTATCTTATGTTCCGGAGAAACCCTCGCGTAAACCGATATATTTTCTACGAAATTCTCAAGTTCTTCATCACTCATTTTATCTATCACACTACCCTCGCATGCCTCATCAGCATTTTCTAAGATTCCAATTCTCTTAGCAATTGCTGCCGCAGTGACCTTATAATCTCCGGTAATCATTATTGGCTTTATGCCCGCTTCCTTACACTCCTGCACTGCTGACTCCGACTGCTCTCTTGGCGGGTCTACCATAGCAGCAAGCCCTAGGAATGTGAGGTTATCTTCGTCATCTATTGTTAAGTCATATGATTTATAATTCTTATATGCAACAGCTAAAACTCTCATTCCTTTTTGGGAAAATTCTATGTTTTTCTTCTCGATTTCTCTCTTATCTTCGGCATTAATCTGTCGTACTATACCTTTATCCTCTATATTAGCAAGTCTTGATAAGATAATGTCTGTTGCACCTTTTGTTATCATTATTAAATTGCTATTATTCATATCAGACATATCATTAACATTATTAATAGTGCTGTCATTTACAATAACATTCAAAGTTGACATCAATTTTCTGTCACTGTCAAATGGATTCTCAGAAATTCGCTTATTATCTGCACGAAATTTCTCAACCGATATTCCTAAGTTCTCCGCCCATACCACAAATGCGACTTCTGTAGGGTCGCCAATCTGCTCATCATCTCTGATTGATGCATCATTGCATAAGATACTGTATTTAGCAAGTTTCAAATTGTCGTCATTAAGACAATAGGCATCTTCTATGGTCATCTTGTTCTGTGTCAGTGTTCCTGTCTTATCCGAGCAAATAACAGATATGCTTCCAAGTCCCTCAACTGCCTGAAGTTTTCTGATTATCGCATTTTCTTTGGCCATCTTCTGTGTTCCAAATGACAATACAATAGTTACAATAGAACTAAGTGCTTCTGGAATTGCCGCTACCGCCAATGCTACTGCGAACATAAACGCATTTTCAATATTTTCCCCCTGAATAATATTAAGTGTGAACAATATCGCACAGAAAATAAGTATTATTATAGATAACTTCTGACCAAATTTATCTAATGATATCTGTAATGGTGTTCTTTTCTCAGAAGTCGCTTTCAACAGACTTGCGATTTTACCAATCTCCGTATTCATTCCGATTGATGTAACGATATAACTTCCCCTTCCAAATGACACTAAGCTACCCGAATAGACCATATTAGTTCTTTCTGCAAGCGGCTTCTCCTCTTCAATAACTGTGTCGGTTTTATCAACCACAAGGCTTTCCCCAGTTAGCATACTCTCATCTATCTTAAGTCCTGCTGATTCTATAATTCGTCCATCTGCCGGAACATAATCTCCGGCTTCTAAACAGACCACATCACCAATTGTTAATTCTTTTGAACTTATTTTCATAACCTGTCCGTCTCTTATAACCTTTGCCATCGGCATCGATAACTCTTTAAGGCTCTGCAAAGAATGTTCTGCCTTAATGGTCTGAACCGTTCCAAGTATTCCGTTCATCGTAATAACAACTAATATTACAACACTGCTTTCCACATCTCCTAATGCTGCTGATACTATTGCTGCAATAATAAGTATTATTACAAGAAAATCTGCAAATTGCTTTAGAAATACCTGAAAAACATTTTTCTTTTTCTCCTCTACTAATTCATTTAAACCGTATTCCTGCTGTCTCTTGGCAATCTCTTCATTTGTTAATGGTTCTGTTTTACCATTTAGTTTTTGTCTGACTTCATTTGATGTCATCTGATACAACTCTTTCATCTCTTACCTCCATTTCTTTGCATAAAACAAAAAGTGTTTCTTCGTATAAATCAAAAATGAGACCTTTACTGCACACAAAATGTACAGTAAAAGTCTCACTATTTAATTACGACGCGGATATGTCGCCATATCGGGATTGACACAGTCGTAAACGTTTTGATTCATAATTAAACGCCAGTTACTCCCTCTTACAAGAGTTTCACAATATTTAATTGGTTCAATGTATTCTACAATATACTATGCAATATTTCAAGACTTATTTTAATTTTCATAATAATATTTTTATTAGCTCAACCTTCGCACATACATATTGTCGCCAATATTCGTCTATTAAAGTAGATTTGACAGATATAAATATTAATGTCTAATTACTCTTTCTGATGAATATCTTTATTATAATCTACCATCATTATATTGTAAATGTAGGAATTATATATCAGAATCTCGTGAGTATGTTTCACAAAATATTTCACTACACATTTTAATTAATTTAATTCTACTATCATTACACATATATCTTAAAACTATAAGTCAGAGGTAAAATATTTATGAATATTATATTATTCTTAAAAGGACTTTTTATAGGTTCTACGATGACCATTCCTGGTGTCTCTGGTGGAACCATGGCTATTATATTAGGTGTATATGAAGATTTAATTCATAACGTCAATCAGATTAAAAAGGAGCCTTTTAAAAGTGTACTTTTTCTTTGCAACATCGGACTGGGCGGGCTTATTGGGTTCGTTGCATTTGCAAGGGTTATATCCTATCTTCTCGCAAATCCTGCAACTGGTATCTATGTCAGAGTTATATTTGCCATCATCGTCTTATGTGGTATTCCGTTATTAGTTAAGAAATCCGGTATAACAAAGCTGTCCATAGTCCATATCCTGTGGCTTTTTCTCGGTCTGTTTCTGGTTCTGTCACTTTCAATTATTCCTAAAGGACTTTTCGCCTCAGGTTCAGGTCTTTCATTTATTATTATGCAGTTTCTCGGTGGCATTATCGTCGCTATCGCTCTGGTACTTCCTGGAATCAGTGCATCTCATATGCTGTATATTCTCGGTCTTTACACCACAGTCCTTGAAAATGTATACACTTTCAAATGGCTGTCTCTTATTCCATTGCTACTCGGAATTATTATCGGTACGTTTGCAACTGCAAATGTGCTAGAGCGACTTATAAATAAATATACTGAGAATACTTATATGGTTATTATTGGTTTTGTGATGGGGTCTGTGGTTGGATTGTTTGGTGGGTGAGGACTGATGGTGTAATTTATACTACATACCATAAGTTATAACAAAAAATCATTAAAATATCAGCGTTACCTTTATTCCTAGCATCTTATCAATGTTTTATTATTGCATTGTCATCTTTTTACTGATATACTTGTTATATACACCAAAAGAAAGAAGGTTACTAAATGGGGAGACCTCAAACAATAAATGGATTAATGCGTCATTTACGAAATGATTGTAATATACAGATAAAAGGTAGTTTTCAAAAGCAACAGTTGATTAGTTATGGATATTATCATGGATATAAGGGATACCGCTTCATAAAAAACCAACATAACCAGATTCCATACACAAACTTTAGCGAAGTGGTCGCTGTTATTGAATATGATAACAATCTGAAAGCAGCTTTATATTCTGATCTTATGTTTATTGAAACCGCAATCAAAAATATTGTCTGTAATGAATCTGTAAATGGCTTAAAAATTGGTACATTTGAATATGTCTACAAAGAGCGCATGAAGGACAATCCAACAAATACAAATTTACAATCTAAACGTCTTAAACTAAGAAACTCTGTATATTTAAAATTATCTACACGCTACCACGATGAAGGGGACAACGATAATCAAATGGTTCGTCATTTTTACAATCGTGGTGAGGATTTACCTCTATGGGTTGTTTTTGAAATATTGTATCTGAGTGATCTTGCAAGATTTTTTGAATGCTTGAACACATCTATGCGCGAACATATAATGACACAATTAGACATGTTTGATATTACTATTGATACTAATAGAAATCTACTAAGTAATATACTATATACCATAAAATCATTACGCAATTCTGTTGCTCATAACAATATAGTTTTTGACACAAGGTTCAAAGATAGAAAAATCAGCTCTGTATTAAAAAAATGGGTTGAAAAAGAGACATGCATTCAAAATATAACTTTATATTCTTTAATTGATTACATAATCATTGTATGTTGTCTACTGAAACGTATTGATTTCAGTTCTCAAAGAGCCAAACAACTTGTTACTGCATACAAGTCACAAAATCAGCTTCTCAAAAAGCAAGTAACTCCAGCTATTTATTCACAGATAATACAACAAAACGTTTCTCAAAAAGTTATAGCTTTAGAAGCATATCTCAACACATAAATAAGAAATATTTATTATTTACCTTGCATATTTTCAGAATTTATTGTATATTATAGTTATTGAAAGAGGTGTATGTTTTCGGACTACACTGGGGAAGTCACTCTGTGGCTTCCTTTTATGTTACTTATTTTTATCTTGCTTCATTTCATCCCTAACACTATCTACAATAGAAATATCCGCTGGTAACCATTCAACATTATATAGTTCATCTTGTGTCAGCCATCTTGCCGCTTCATGTTCTTTTAAGATTATTTTATCAGATTCTAAACTACACCAATAACAAGCCATAGAAAGATGAAACGTATCATAATCATATTCGACCGTGTCGATTAACTTATCTACTGAAATCTTAGTATCCAGCTCTTCTTTAATTTCTCTTATCAATGCTTCCTGTGGTGTTTCACCAGGTTCTATTTTACCTCCAGGAAATTCCCAGCCTCCCTTAAATTCTCCATAGCCTCTCTGTGTCGCTAATATAACAGATTGTCCATTTTGATTTTTTGAACATATTACTGCTGCAACAACTTTTATAATCTTTTTCATATTTTTATTATTAAGCTCCATTCTGTAGATTTTATATTATACTTTTAAAAAGGTTACATTATTTCTTACTGTTTATTGTTTATAATGATATATTGTATAATAATATTCAAATTTTACTATTCAATGAAAATTCGTAATGTGAATTTTTAAATTCCAGTTTCCTAACCCTAAAA
>UMBV01071787.1_pt1 | contig 19596 bp, 20 predicted proteins | sample 1964061 | NCBI WGS metagenome assembly UMBV01 (sample SAMEA4835951, study PRJEB28245) | human gut metagenome | biome: gut microbiome; material: fecal sample | place: Denmark | collected 2008
TATACAGGTCTATTGCTGTAATTTGGTAATATCTGGCATGGTTGCTTGAAAATCCTATACACTCCAATGGTACATATTTCACATCAACTTCTACATATTCTCCCGGATAGTCTCCTTTTAGCGCCTTGTACTTGCTCTTTGGGTATTTTCTCTTTTCAGACTGCTTTAAACGCAGTTTCCTCAGTTGCTTTTGCATGGATTTGTATGTTCTTGCGTAACCGGCATCTATGAGGCTTCTATACACTTGTGCCAACCCTTCAAATGAATATCTACGGTGCATTCTCTTTACATTGAATATCCTGTGCAAGAAAAATCAGGGTGTAGAGGTTGTCATTGCGACAGCAGGTAAAGGCAGCTTATCAGCGAAAGATATAACTAAATTTAATGCTCAATATCCGAAGCTCTCCGTAAAGACAACCAAGGATTTTCATGATAGATTTCTGATTTTAGATAAGATAGAAGTTTATCACATAGGGGCTTCTATAAAGGACACAGGCAAAAAGAGTTTTGGTATTACGAAGATAGAAGACAAAGATTTAATTAATGGTATAGTAAATAAAGTGAGGTAGAGCATGGCCAATTTATCTAAAATCAAGCGTGAAAAAATGCTTGAATATCTTGAGAAACTAAAAGAAATCAATAACGATGATGAAAATATCCGTGCTATTACGGAAATAGAAAACGCACTAAATGAGAAAAAATACGGTTTAGTCTGGGAAGAACATTCAGAAAAAGTTGATGAAGAACTTGTTCATAATATTCCTATTTTTGTAGAAGATGTGGATAGAAAAATCACAGCAAACGAAGATGAATCATATAATTTTTTGCTTGAAGGAGATAACCTTCATTCTTTGAAGTTGCTGGAGAAAACTCACAAGGGAAAGATTGATGTTATCTATATAGATCCGCCTTATAATATAAAAAATAAAGAATTTATTTATGATGATTGTATGATTGGGGAGGATGATGGATATAGACACTCTAAATGGCTGTCTTTTATGAACAAAAGACTTGAAATTGCATTATCTCTACTTTCAGATAAGGGTGTGATATTCATTAGTATAGATGATAATGAACAAGCTGAATTAAAATTACTTTGTGATAGTGTTTTTATGGAATCCAATTTTATAGTCTCATTTATTAGAAAAACAAAATCAATGACGGGTGATGATGGAAATGGTTTAAATATACAGCATGAATATTTACTTGCCTATGCAAAAAATAAATCTATATTAAAGTTTAAAGGTAAAGAAAAGAACTTTGATAACTACTCAAATCCTGATAACGATCCAAATGGTATTTGGTGCTCAGCTGATCCTAGTGCTAAAAGTGGAGGCAACAGTACGTATTTTTCTATTAGAAATCCATATACCGGTAAAGAAGATTTTCCTCCTAGGGGGCGTTATTGGGCTTTCTCAAAAGATACTATGAAAAAATATATAGAATCGGGAAGAATAAAATTCAAAGAGAAATATACCAAAACGCAAAGAGGATTCATCTTTAAAAGATATGCAGGAACTATGGAAGTGAAAAATATGCCGGTAGATTCATTGCTATTTGCATCAAATGAATTTATGAATTCTGTGGCAACATCTGAACTAAAAGCGATATTGAATACAAGTAAATTTAACTATCCAAAGCCAATAACTTTTATTTCTCAGATAGTTAAATCAGTTTCTGCTCGTAATTCAATTGTTCTCGACTTCTTTGCGGGGGTTCGTGTCATAATAATGACACAGGCAAATAGTCAAGTAAATACAAGGATTTTAGAGTTTCTACCAAAGTTTAAAATCAAAAAAATGAATCGTTGGTGTGCTGTTTAGAGCAGTTATTACGGAAATAAATGTTGTAAACCGTGCATCAGCTAAGAGGAGGGATTCATATGTCAAAAATAAAAAAAGAGCAAATTTCCGCAAAAGGATTTGCTATTCAAGTGTATACTGAAGATTTTAGAAATGACTATATAAGTCTAACGGATATTGCAAGATACAAAAATGTGCATGAACCTAAAGATGTTGTTAAAAACTGGCTAAGAGTAAGAGATACAATTGAATTCCTTGGTCTCTGGGAGACTATTCACAATCCTAATTTTAAAGGGGTCGAATTCGACTCCTTTAGAAAGGAAGCAGGAACAAATGCATTTACATTATCGCCTCAAAGATGGATTGAAAATACAAATGCGATCGGTATTATTTCTAAATCTGGGAGAGGCGGAGGAACGTTCGCTCATCCTGATATAGCAATGGAATTTGCTTCATGGATTTCAGCAGAGCTTAAGCTCTATTTAATCCAAGATTACAAAAGGCTTAAGTCAGATGAAAATTCTAAGCTATCGTTAGGTTGGAATTTGAATAGAGAAATTTCTAAGATTAACTATAAAATCCATACAGATGCAATCAAAGAATATCTATTAAAGGATCTTACCAACGAACAGTTATCCTATAAATATGCAAGTGAAGCAGATATGCTCAATGTTGCCTTATTTAATAAAAGAGCAAAACAGTGGCGTGAAGAAAATCCTGATTTTAAGGGTAATATGAGAGACTATGCAAGTCTGAATGAGTTACTGGTGCTTGCCAATATGGAAAGCTATAATGCAATTCTTATTGGTAAAGGTATGGAACAAAAGGAAAGGATGATAGAACTTAGAAAACTTGCAAGAACACAATTGACATCACTTGAAAGGCTTAATGATAATGGTATTAAAAAATTAGAAGGAAAGAAATAATTATTTTAAATAATAAATAGACAAACAAATTTAAATTTGTAAGTGAAAAAGAGAAGCAGGAAAGGAATTAAAATAATGGCCGATATAAATTTAGACAGACTCATTGTTCCAATATATATTAATGAAAAGATTGTTTTAGATATGCTTGCTATTATGGAAGATGGTTTTTCAATGGTAAGCCAGATTAATTATACAGAACATAAAGAAAATCATTCTGCTCAAAAGGTCAATGCAGGAGTTTCAACATCCGATACTATTTTAAGTAAACTATTAAGAATTAACATTTCTGGCGAATTAAGACACGATGGAAACAAGGGTGAAAAAGAAAGTGTTGTTAAAGAAAAAGTGCATACAAATGTTTCTCTTTTGTCCAAGTTCCGTGGATTTTTGTTAGAACATAAAATGTTGAATTCAGATTTCAATTTTTCTAAAATGGAAGTAGGTGATTTTATTGAAGTTGAAGGAGAATTACAAAAAAATCCACTAATAAATTATATGGACATTTTTATTGACCTTTTTCGTATGGTTGAAATTTTTACTGAAAAACCACAGCTAGGTAATAAAAAACAGACAAATAATCAAAAGCAAAAAGAAAATGAAACTATCAAACAAATTGAGTCATTTGCTAATGAGTTAAAACATAGTGGTACCATTGACTTTATTTTGTCTGATTCCAAAGGAACGACAGTGCTATCTGTACAAGAACAATATCTTGCAAATGACAATATATCGGAAATTATTGGTGGTCATTTTAAAGTTCTTGGTAAAGTAATATCCATATGTGAAAAAGATACGGAAAACATTAATCTTCTTAGAAAAACTTCATTATCTATTCTATCAGAAGAATTATTAAATGAGATGTTTTCAGGATTTAAAACAACGGATATGCAACAATTCAATTTGCCTGAGTTGAAGACAAAAATAACTGGTCCTGCTGTTATTGTAATTCCTATTGCAATTTATGTTTAAATAAAGAAGAATACTAATAGTAAAACGAGTATTTCTAACAGGTAAATTTTTCAAATATATGGATTGCTAAATCCCAGTTTATAGGATTAACAATCTACTTGAATAGACGGAAAACTTATTAGCTGTAAGTATTGATATGACCATATGATTAAGAGGTGGATCTCGCGTCATAATTACGACAACGGCAGATAGTAACGATGAACACTGGGTTTAAGGACTAAAATTATAGAAAAATTATTAATAGGGAGGAAGACAAAATGAAATTTACACCAGAAAACAAAACAATTAAAACAATGTTTCGTTCATATCCTATGATGAGTATTCCGAATTTTCAACGAGAATATAGCTGGGATAAGTATTACTATAACACTTTTTTTATAGATATACTTGAAGGAATAAAACAGGAAGATAAAAAGCTAATTAACACAGATTACTTTATAGGCACTATGGTTTTCTCAGGATCTGAAAAAAAAGATGAAAGTATAGAAGTTATTGATGGTCAACAAAGACTCACAGTTATTACTATATTGTTATCAGTTCTAACCAGTAAATTCAAAAATATAAAAGAAGAAGATTTAGCAGAAGCAACATTTGAATATATTAAAACAAAAGATGATTATGGAAGGCCTATTCCTAAGTTAAAAAGTATTACCTCATATCCATATTTTGAAGCATATGTTCAGTCAATTGAAAAAATGGATGTTGAACCTGCAACCGAAGAAGAAATTAACATAAAACAAACCTATAATTATTTTGAGTCAGAGTTGGAGGAGATGAAGTTAAAAGGGAAATATGATTTCAATGAAAATACTCCTTATAAAGATTTGTTGATAGCAATTAGAGATCAGATTCTTCAGATGAATGTTATATCTATTTTAACGGAAGAAAAAGATTCGGCTTATGAGATATTTGAAATATTGAATGCAAAGGGGAAAAACCTTGCGAGTATTGATTTAATTAAAAATACTATATATTCTAAATTTCATGCTGACGATAATGCAAAAGATAAGATTATAGAAAATAAATGGGAGGGAATTAAAACTACATTGAGAAGTAGAAATCCCAATATTGGATTTGCTACATTTTATAGGCATTATTGGATTTCAAAATATCAAAAGACAACTAATTCAAAGCTATATGATTCTTTTAAAAAACATATTAAATCTAATAAAAAATCATATGAGAAATTTGTTAAAGATTTAAGTACTATGGCAGAGACGTATATGAAAATAGTAAGTCCTAATATAGATGATTATAATAACAGAAAAGAATATAATTGGTTAATCCAAAGTTTAAAAGCTATAGAGAAAACATTTGGCGTTACACAAGCAAGAATAGCACTATTAGCATTATTTAAACTTAAATCAAATAACGAAATATCATCAAAAGCTTTCAAGGATGCGGTTAATTACATTGAAAACTTTATTTTCGCATATACAGGAGTATTAAAAAATCAAGCAAATATTTATGAGTCAAGATTTTCTAAGCTGGCAATAAAATTGCGAGAAAGCAAAGATAAAAGTGATACAAATAATATTTTAAAGGAATACTTATATCAAGCGTTTGAGGACAGATATCCCCAAAAAGAAGAGTTTCTTTCAGGTTTTGTCCGTTTAAGGTTTTCTAAAGAAGAGTCTCCAACTAATACAATAACCAAATATGTACTGAATAAAATTTCATCAAAATTAAATAATAGCGAAGTTTATAGTATAGATTCATCTATAGAACACATAATTAACGAAGATATATCAAACGATAACACATTATTCATTGGAAATTTAATATGTTTAGAAATTGATTTAAATAATGAAGATAGTGATCTAGCTTATGAAGAAAAATTAGAAGTATATAAAAAATCAAAATATGATCAAGTTCTGAATTTTTGTAATAAATATCCAAATTTTAATGAAAATGATATAGAGGAAAGATCCAAAATATTGGGAGAATATTATTATGACAATATATTAAATGAAAGTAAATAGTGAGAGTAACTAGATCTTTTATTATTTATTAGTTGGATTTCGTGTCATGATAATGACAGTGGCAAATAGTCAACTAAATACAAGGGATTTATAGCTTCTTCCAATGTTTAAAATCAAAATAAGGAATAATAAATTGAAGTTGAGAGGAGTTTTTTGTGTTAATAAATAAATTTATTAGTTGCCGAACATGTAATGAAAAAATAAACATACGAATTCAAGTAGAAGATAATAGAATCCCTTTTATCGTTAATTGTCCTAAATGTTCAACGGAAATTTCTGTGGAAATAGATTTGTCTAAAAATGGAGAACTTAAACTAAAGAATGCGTCAGAATTTCAAGATATCCCAGACTTCCCATTGTGGTGTGTGGAGTTATCAGCAGGGTTACCTGTAAGGAAAATGTACCTAAGAGATTCAATTATTCCAGATCATGGATTTAGTCCTTTTTTGACCACTTTACAACAATTTGGAGAAGATGGATTTGAGATTTTTACAACTGTGATGGGTCAAATTACAGTATTGAATGAAAGAACTCAAAAGGGTTTGTTTGAAGATTTTTTGCGTATTAATAATCTTTTGAGGAATAGTAATGAGAAGTTTTTTTTAGAGAAGCTCAAAAATTGCTTCATTATATTTCGAAGTATACTCCAATTGCAAAGGTGAATAATCTATTGGATGGAGTTATGGTTCTTTATCAAAATTTTATTTCGTCAGGAATTACAGCTTTACTAGAAGATAAAGCTGTAAAAAATCATATAGAGATATCTAAAAGAATCAATGTTTCTTTAAATAAAAAACAACTTTTAGAATATTGTTCCAGATATGAAAAAACTATAAATCAACTTGAAAATCGATCATATTCATTAGTAAGAGATTTTTCTGAAGTATTTCCTCGGTTGTCTCCTGTAGTTCTATTAGTAAAAGTAAATAAGTATGATGAGATAGATCAAGAAAAATATGGGATATCTACCGCTATTTATTGTGATTTAAAACAACTTTACGCTAGCAGTTAAGAGTGGCTATTGGATGCTTTAGATGTTGTTATTGCACTAAATAATATTTCCGAAAGGCAAGAGTATTCTAAGTGTTAAAAAACAAAGACTTCAACAATGATTTACAAATGGTTAATAGTAAGTATCAAAAAATAGATATGTTTATATCTGGTGATGAAACTTTTAGCAAACCATTAACTAATATAAATAATAAAGTTAGAAATGCAATTCAACATTACAACGATGAAATAGATTATGTTAATCAAAAAATTTCTTTTTATGATAAATATAAAGGTAAAATAAGAGTTGAAGAAGAGTTGAAGAAGAGTTGAAGAAATATATCTCATGGATTTTGCAAAGCTGTGCATAGAAAATTTTGCTTGGATTATTTACATCATGGAATTAATATATAACCTGCAAAAATTTGAACTTATATTGGCTAAAGGCCTTGAACCATCGGTACGATTTGCAAGGATTACGAGAAAAGTTGGGGGCAATGAGCCTTGTCCTTGTGGTAGCGGTAAAAAATATAAACGGTGTTGTGGAGCGAATATCTAATAAGTGATTATGTTGATTTGACTTGTGGTTCGGGCACCACTGGTCACGTTGTAATGCAACTTAATAAAGAAGATGGAGGTAATAGAAAATATATTCTTTGTACAAACAATGAAAACAATATTTGTGAAGAAGTTACTTATCAAAGACTTAAGAATATTCAAGGAGAACTACCACATAATTTGAAATATTATAAAACGGACTTTATCACTAAATTTTCTAATGATGAAGAAAGCATATCCGATAAGATGATGGAGCATATTAGAGAGTTGATTGAGCTAGAATATGCCATAGAGCTTGATGGTAAAAAACATATTATTCTTGACGATGAAGATGAATTAGATGAGAGTATATTCAAAATTGAAAATGATGGGAAATTATTTGTGCGTTCGGGCATATTCCTATCACGGAGTAATCAAAGGATACTTGAAGAAAAGGGAGTCAGTATCATTGAAATTCCGGAATACTATTTCAGAGAAGAACTAAGGGAGGTTGGCGAGCTATGATAGATATTAAACTTAAAAATTTTCAAGAAGATGCCGTCGACTTCTTATTCAGTAAAACAACTGACAGTAATTCCAAACCTAAGATTGTAATGCAAAGTCCGACAGGCTCCGGCAAGACGATTATTTTGGTAGCCTATATTGAAAAATATTTTGATTTCCATAGAGATAGTGTAGTTTGTTGGTTTTGTCCGGGAAAGGGAGAACTTGAAGAGCAATCGAAAGAAAAAATGGAACGCTTTGCTCCAACTTTAAAGACTGGCAATGTTTTTGATATTTTAAATACCGGTTTTGAAAGTGCGACTACCTATTTCATTAACTGGGAGACGATTACAAAAAAAGATAATACGGCAATAAGAGATAGCGAAAGGAAAAATCTGTTTGAACGAATTAGTGAAGCACATAATCGAAATTTAAACTTCATTGTCATCATTGATGAAGAACATCAGAATAATACTTCAAAGGCAGATGATATTATCTCGAGCATTAATGCAAAATATGAAATTCGTGTATCGGCAACACCGAATAAAAGAGTGGTTGGGGAATTTTATGAAATCCCTGAGATTGATGTAATAAACGAAGGACTTATTACAAGATTTATGTATATCAATGATGGGCTTAATACCGTTGAAGTAGAAAATACATTACATGAGACAGATATTCTGCTAGAGAAGGCTGATGAAGTCAGAAAGCAAATTGCTCAGGCTTATATTGATGAAAAAGAAGATATTAGACCGCTTGTGTTAGTTCAATTTCCTAACTTGAATGATGACCTGATAGAACACGTGGAAGAAAAACTGAATGCAATGGGATATTCCTATGAAAACAAGCTTCTTGCAAGCTGGTTTTCGGTGGAAAATAAAGAAGACAAAGATAGAAAATCTAAGAAATTAGGGAAAATAAATATTGGAACAACGGATGAGGATAACATTACTAAATCAAATGCTACACCTGTATTTTTATTGTTCAAACAAGCTCTTGCGACAGGTTGGGACTGCCCACGTGCAAAGATACTCGTTAAGCTTCGTGAAAATATGAGTGAAACCTTTGAAATACAGACACTTGGCAGACTTAGAAGAATGCCGAGAGCAAAGCACTACGGCAGAGAGATTTTGGATTGTTCCTATCTCTATACTTTTGATGAAAAATACAAACTCGAAGTTATTAAAGCCGGCAATGGCTTTGAAACGCAGAGAGTATTTTTAAAGGAAGAGCCGAAGAGGATAAAACTTGTTAAAGAAATAAGGAATCTTGATGGCAGCTATATTGATGAGCAAGCTATTAGAAATAGGGTGTATGAATTTTTTAAAGATAAATATCATCTTTCAAATACTAAGGCTGACAATATCAAACTACTGGAAAACAACGGCTTTATATTCGGAACAAAACTTTCAAGACAATATTTAACCGGTAAATATACAACTTTAAAGGAAGTGAGAGAAGAAGTTGCTAATTATATGCTATGGCAATTGAAATAAATACTCATACCCATGGTATTGAACTTCAACATAATATTGATGCAATCAAGAAACATGTGGGGCTTGCATATAACAAAACCAGTCAGATTTTGAAAACATTGTTTTTAAAAGGATTTGGAAATAATAAGTATAAGCTTTTGAATCTGACTTTGAGAGAGTATTATGCCTTTATTATCAATAATGCAGAATTTCTAAAGCGAGATTTTATTGAGTTTTCCGGACAAAGACAGGATCAACTCATGTTTCTTGAAAATAAGACGGAAGAATTTAAAATTCCACTTGGAGAACATTATCGGTATGTTCCTTTTGAACGATATGTAAAAGAGCTGGAAAGCAATGTGTATAAAGGGTACAACATTTCTATGATTACGGATGATTTTCGTTCTACGTCAGAAAGACCGTTTGAGAAGTATTGTGAGAAGAACGAAAATGTGGAATATGTTTATAAAAACGGCGACAGTGGACAGCAATATTTATCAATTGTTTACGGAACGAATTTTGATAAACAAAGACTATTCTATCCGGACTATATTGTACAGCTTCAAGATGAAACAATTTGGCTTATTGAAACAAAAGGTGGGGAAAGACAAGGGCAAAGTAAAAACATTGATGTTCAGGTAGAAAATAAATTTGAGGCATTTAAGCAGTTTGCGAATAAGCACGGCTATAAATTTGGTTTTGTGAGAGATAGAAATGATGAGTTGTATCTAAATAACATGGAGTATGTGAGTGGTATGAATGATAGTAGTTGGGTGTTGCTTGAGGAGGTATTTTAAATGACTAAAATCAATAGAGGGTCGGAATGGAGAAAATGGGATCTACATATTCATTCCCCGTATACAGTTATAGATGGTAATGGTTCATACAAAGATGTAACGGATGATGATTTTATAAAAAAATTATGTGAAGAAAAAATATCCGTTGTTGGATTAACTAATTATTTTAAGTTTAGTGAAGAAGATTATAAATTAGCAAATAAATTAAGAGATAATGGCATATCAACATTTATGAATTTGGAGTTTAGGCTGACCAATATTAATGATGATGAGAGGTTATCAGATTACCATGTAATTTTTAGTGATAAATTGTCAAAAACAGAAATAGATAATTTTTTATCCAATTTGGATATAACCGTTGGCAGTTGTAAGAAAAAAATAAATTCATTAACAGATAAAGAAATAAAGACAAATGCTGCGATTAGTTTTGAAGAATTGCTTAGGACTTTGCAAAATGAAAGTTTACATCTTAATGGTAAGTACTTAACAGCTTTTTTAAGCAGAGGCCATGGAAATAGTGTTTGCGGAAGGGGAAGAGGATATACTGTTTATGAGGAAATTGTACGTAAGTCGGATTTAATAGTGCATTCTACTGACTTTAAAGAAACACTTGAAAATGATCGACTGTATTGGTTAGGAAAAACACCACACAAAAATAAATATATAAAACCTTTATTACAATCTAGTGATGCCCACTGTTTAGAAGACATTGGGGTTAAAGTAAGGCCAGTGGAAGAAAAAAATAAAGATAAATATGGAGTCTATGAGAAAGATGGTAATTATTTTATCAAAGTCCCGACATTTACATGGATAAAATCTGCTCCAACTTTTGAAGGACTGAAGCAAATAATATACGAACCTGAAGAAAGAATAGTGTATGGTACATCTAATCCGGATAATAAATCAGATTATATGGTACTTGATTATATTGAATACTATGATGCTGAACGAACATACTTTAATAGAGGTTTGAATGCAATTATAGGAGGTAGAAGCACTGGAAAATCAACTCTTCTAAATTCAATTGCTAAATATCAAAAAAGTAAAAACTTTAATCAAGATAATCACTATACACTAGAGGATGGCAATTATAGGATAGTATGGGGAGATGGAAATTCAGATGTTGAAAGACCGGTAGAATTTATACCACAAGAATTTATGATTGATATTTCAAAAGATAAAACATTGCTCAATAAACTTCTTGGAGAGATAATAGCTAAGAAAAATATGGATACAGAGGAGCGTGCATATAAGGAAATAATTGAAAGCATTAATAGAGATATAACTGCGTTATTAAATGAATATTTTGTTCAATTATCTAATAAAAAGTCATTAATAAAACCAGAGGGAGATAGAGAAGCCGCAAATACTTTGATTGCGACAATTTGTAAAAAAATAGAAAGAATAAGATTAGAAAATCAATTTAGTGAAGACGATAATAATAATTACGAAAAATCTTGTAAGTTAAGAAACTCATTACTTGAAGAGATTGAATCACTAAAAAATGAAGAGAAACGATTGAAAGCTATTAAAGATTTTGATTTCTCAGTGAATATTGAATTATCTGATTTAAGTCTCGTTAATCGGTCTTTAATTATAGAGGAGTTAAATCGTATTAAAGAGGACTCGACTCAAAGATGGATAGCATTAGTTAACCGAATAATGTGTGAGGTTAAAGAGCTGATAGATGTAAAGAGTAAAGAAATAGAAAATATAGAGAAATCTTCTATTTACAGTAGAGGCAAAGGGTTAGAAGCAAAGAATGAAGAGCTGAAACAATTAGAATTTCAACTGGAAATACACAAAAAAGTTGTCAAGGGACTTGATGATTATACTAATGAATGTTCGAAAATAGAGAAAATTCTAGGTGAGAAATATGAGACTATTTTGGATAAATTTGCTGAGTATTTCAAAGCGATTCAGCGATTTAGCAAAGATTTTAAGATTGAAGAGAAAGATCTTAAAATAGAAATAAAAGTATCGACAATTACTTTTGAAGATAAAATTAAATATTTGAATGCAAGGAATAGTAATAACAATGCCTTTATTAACAAATTCGATAGTAGTGTTAAAGCCTTCGCGGAAGATTCTTTTAGGCACATTATAAAAGATTGGCTAATAGATGGAAAGCTTTCGTTTAATAAAAACAAAAGTGTTGAGGACTTGTTTAAGGATATATTTACAACCAATTGGTATAGCTATGACTATACGATTACTTATCAAAATGATGAATTTCAGGATATGTCACAAGGTAAAAAGTCTTTTGTTATCTTGAAGCTATTACTTGAATTTAGCGATGATAAGAAACCAGTAATAATTGATCAACCTGAAGACAGTTTAGACAATAGGGCAATTTATCATGAATTAAGAAAGTACCTTTTGGATACTAAAAAAAATAGACAGATAATTGTTGTAACACATAATCCCAATGTTGTAGTTGGTGCTGATGCTGAGAACATCATTGTTGCACACCAACAAAGCAACATGGAGAAGAACAAAAATGGAAAAAAATTTCAGTATATCAATGGTTCTTTAGAAGATACAAGTATACATGATGAGTCATGCCAATTTATATTAGAATCCCAAGGGATAAGAGAACATATATTTGATGTGCTAGAAGGTGGGAAGGAAGCTTTTGAGAAACGTGAGCAAAAGTATAATTATACAAACTACAAATCTTAGTTATGGAAGTTCGATTGGAATTGGGACGGATAAAAAATTCAAAAACGAGCTTAAGTTAAATGAATTTCCCCGCATGTAATAAATGAGAAGCCTTTATTTTTAATAGTCCTGTATGTAATGAGCAGTAGAAAAAGAAAAATAGGAGTGACAACAAACAAATATGCTTCTGCTGGTATACTCCTGAATGATACCGTTTTGATACTACAAGCAAGAAAAAGCAGGTCTGAAAGGTAGTTGTAGAAATAATAGGTAAATTTATAATATTTATAAGGAGGAAGATCATAAATGAGCTACACAATTTCTTTGTTTTCTGTTAAAACAAAACAGAAAGAACAGCAGTCAGCACAACCCGATTTCTTTGAAAATGAGGAAAATCTGGAAAAATTCACACCGGAGCAGCAGTCAGCATTGGAAAACCGTTTGTTGAAATATCAGTATAAACCGGTAGGGAAGAACAGCGACGGGAAAAGATTTGAACATGCTGATTTTGGAGAAGCGTTTCTGACAGACAGTGCATTGTATTTTTCAACTTCGAATGACTTTGATTGTATTTTTGAAGTGGGACTGACAGCATCTGAATTTACGGATACCGGTGAGTTTGCAAAATATGATGGGCAGGCAGGAGGATGGGAAGAGATATAGGGCTGCTCTATGTTGAGGGGGCAGTATGCTTGTTCACCTCCTCATAAAATTTGACGATAAGCACAAAGAAAACAGGAAATAAATCACAGTATGTGGAAAGGAGTGAAAAATGGGGATAATAGCAAATTATAAATATTTAAGTGATAAAAACTTAAAGGAGCTTAAGGCTTTCTGTTCAGAAGAGAAGGAGACTTTTGAGGAGGCAAAAGAGCAGAATGAGGATGTAGAAATACTCCTTGATTTAGATAAGATGTGGGATGCACTTCATTTCGTGCTTACAGGAGTAAGCAGCAGTAAGCCTATAAAAAACAACCCTTTTAGCGAAGCGGTTGTAGGTGTGTCATCTATTGAAGGTGTGGAAGAGTTTATATCTTATACAGAAAAGTCTAGGATTAAAGATATAGTTTTTGCTCTTGATCATTTTGATATAGAAAAAGTTATGGAAAATTTCAGTATGAAAGAATGCAAACAAGCAAATATATATCCGGACATTTGGAATTATGAAGAAGAAACGGATGAAATAAAAGAAGAACTAATGGATTACTTTCAAAATCTGAAAGACTTCTATAAGAAAATATTAGAAGTGAATGGTAATGTAATGGTTACTATTTGTTGAAAGAGTATAGATAAATCCCGGTTTATCGGGTGAATTGAATAAATCTTATAGATATATCTCTGAAAATATTACAGAGTTTTAATTCTGCTGAGCATGAAGCAGGTGACTTGTTTTTCATAGACCTGCTAAGAAAATGGGCTTTATATTAAATGACAGAGGGGGGATATGATGTTTGTAGATCGAATTGATGGCGTTGACTCCAAAGAAGTGAAAAGAGTTTTTAAAGAATTAATCACTGCCTATATGAACCCTGCGTATGGGTCTATGTCTAAAAGGGATTTCGATATATTGCTTTTTATGAAGCTGCAAGATTTAAAGATTATAGAGAAAGATCCTGATTTATATGATATCGTGTCCAATTTGAAAGTGACCAGAGCAAAGGCAAGAAATCTGTTATATGAAGCGAAAATGCGTAACTCATCAGAAGAAATGCTGAATAAAGAATTAAGGGAGTTACTGTCTACCCCTATTTTCTTTAAGGAAAATGATAAAATTGCAATTGAAATTAGTAATCCATTATTATCAGATCATTTGAGGTGGAAACTTAAAAGAGCGGGATACATTACGGATGGTTCCTTTTCTGCTGAATTGATTAAATTATCAGAGGAAGCTTATATCACCATATTTGAAGATATGATTCCGAATGAATCACGAAAGAAAATAATGGAAGCATTAGTTAAATGTGGTGCAAGAGAGGAATTGGGATTTAAGGGAATACTCTCTTCCATTCTTAAAAAATTAAGTGGGAGAATAGTGGGGAGAGCCGGAGACGAATTAGTTGATGGGATTTTTAAATATTTAGGTCCTTTAATGAGTGAAAAACTAAAAGAAATATCCAGTGTTTATAAAGATTTTTTTGTAGAACCACAAGAATAAATATTAGATTATGCGACTGTTTTTATAAACGTTTTCTTCCCCAACGACTTATAAGGCAAATTATATAATGGGCAGCAGACTTTATATGAAGAGTGGGAATGACGGTAACCAATGTGTTTCTGTGACAAAAAGGTTGAGAATACCGTATTTTAGAGATTTAACAGGACAAAAACTCCTGTCATATAAATTGTTTGGAAGGTCTTTCATCATCTTGCAGGGAGGTTTTTGTAGAAAATAGTGATTGATAAATTTTTGGAGAAGAGAGAATGTCAAGCTGGAGCGGTATAAGAAAAAAGCTGGAGACAGAATATTTAGCCCCAAGTCTGCGGGGGCATATTCAGTATTATGCGACATCATATAGCAGAAGTCCTGATCATGAGGGACGGGCGGCAATAAGGTATGATGGAAAAGAAATTATCAAAGGATGTTATTACAATCATTGGATAAAAGCAGATTTATTTCCCAAAGATGAAAAATATGAAAAACGCATGAAAAAAGAATTTGCGTTTATGGATGATACAGCCTTACGGTTAGGCATATTTGATCAGCGTTGTTTTTATAATGCCTTTGCAGAATTTGATCAGCAAAGTATCGAAATGAGTTTGAAGAGTGAAAATTTAATCGTACGGATATTTGCTGTATTAGATAGGCGTGTTGGTAAAAGAAGGTTAGCTTTAATGAAAGAAACGATAGCAGAAGAACCGGATACATTTCAGGAATTTTATGCCATTCGTTTGAAGGCGGAGGGACTAATATAATCCGGTTTGCACAGATAATAGATAATTGAATATTATATAAAACAAGGCACATAGCTTTAAGATCGCAAAACCTTTCAGCTATGTGCTTATTTTATATGTGCTCAGGTTTTAGATCGTTCAGAAAGCTTTTTACTTTTGCGGGGAGGATTTTGTGGATAGGAGGTCTTCAGAAAACCGGACTTGATCGAAGCTCATCAGATTGCGAGACGTTTATTGATATTGACGGCAATAAGATGGATACGATAAAGTGAAATAGAAAGTTGTCATTCAGAATTTCTAAAAGTTTGTAAGGGCAAGATGCTTAGTCAGAAAGTACAAAAGTATATTAAAGATCATTCTTTCTGTTATATAAATTTATAGTGCGCATGGATAATATATTGTGAAAAAGTTCACAGATGAGGATGACATAATGTTTTTGTTTTGGGGGTCATATGTACAAGCTGGAAACTGAAAATTTTTTATTAGAATTGCTGCCTGGAATTCATCAGGATAATTTTCCGTACCCCAAGGCGAATAGTCTTCAGGTTAAAGTGTCAAGCTTAGGTTTTTCTGCGGATTCTATTATGGATATTGATGACATTGCTTTATCGGATTTCGCGGTGAATTTGAATGAGCTTTATGAAACACTGAGCGGATCGGTAAGACTGGAAGAACCATATAGTATGCACTGCTTTTTAGAATTTACGACTGTGACAGGCGGACATATTCGCATTAAAGGCTATATTCATAATAAAATGGGTGTTGGATACGGACATGAACTGACATTTGAAAATGAAGTAGATCAGACCTATCTTGGAGGTTTTGCAAAAACACTGTTTGTTGATTACGGTAAATATACTGAGTGATTAAAATGGTATGGAAGGCAGAAGCATGAATAAACAGGGGATGGCAGGATATACTTAATATATTTCAAAATTATGGGGCATAGGATAAAAACGTCTGACAGATTATGGAACTGTTTTACTTCATTTTCACAAGCGGGATTGATATAATCATCTAAATTTTTTACCCGAAATGGATTGCCGGATTTCAGAGCGGTGGGAGCATGAAAGCTCATCAGTAAAATGGTAGTAGGGAAAATACAGATGAGAAGATATGCATACTTAAAAGAACCGATAAAAACAAACAAGAAAGATTACATATATAAAATCATGCTGTATCAGACGAAAAAAGATGGAGTATATCTGTTTATGTATTGCCAAAAGGATGCCGTTCAATGTTCATTTGACTATTGGTATAAAACGGTTGAAGATGTCTATGAGGATTGGAATGATCTTGTGAATGAAAAAGGCTGGATTCCTATAGATGATCCGCTGCCTTATTGTCAGCACGATGCTTTTTTACCGATAAGAGTAAAGGGGCGTGATATCGGTGAACCTCAGTGGGGGAAATTGGAAATTCTTGAAAATGGCAAATGGAAAGAATACATTCCTGATCAGTGATGTCCGTAATTATTTCAGATACGGAAATGGTTTAATTTGACAGCAAAAAACAGTTGTGATGTTACTACTCGTAAGATTCGCAGAAAATTGATTTTCGTTAGATGTATGATAAAATGAAAATAAGAAAAGTTTTTTATCATTTTATGCTGTGTTTTGGAAGAAGAGTGGAGGAGGTAATTTTATGAACAGGACGCTGAGAATGTGGATGATCTGGGTTATGGCAGCTGCTGCGCCTTTCTTTATTTTTCCGTCGGAAGCCGCTGTTTGGGACGGTCCCCGGTCTTATCCTGCCGCTCAAAAGGTGGAGGATGCTTATGTGTATATAAAATATGTGGATATTCACGGACGTGATATTTATGCGACACAGACAATCAAGGGCGTATCCGGTGATTATGTCAATGGAAATGATTATATCCGCAATATCACAACGTATCGTTTTGTGCGGACGGAACCGGGACGAGTCCAATTTGATGCAAAACGCAGAGGAACGATTAAAATCGTTTATGAAAAGGAGCAAAAAGGCGCAAGGTAATAAAATGGATGGGAGGCCGCTCTTCGGAGCGGTTTTCTCTTGTGAAAAGGAGGGTACAGGAAATATTTCTTTTATCTGCAGCCGGCACACTGATTGATAAAAATCAATATTGACTGTCTATATAAAAACTTCTATAATGATACATAAGCATTAACAGGTCTGTGGTTGAAAGTCGATGCCAGTCGCAGGCAAAGCGATCCACGTAAGGTGTTTAAAAGAATACTGAGCATGGTGCGGCTTAGAAGTAAGTCCTGCCGAGGAAATCGAGAGGGCTAGTAGTGAGAGGCAAGTGCCGGGTAGCGAACGCTCCAGCAGGCGGGTGTGGGGTCAAAAACCAGGTCAGCTGTTTGTGCTTTCCAATTGAATGTAAAGGCGATGAGCAAAAGAAGTATTCTTACTTCATGTCTGAAGAGAGGGCGGGGCGATGGGAGCCGTCTGTCATGAGTTTGAGGAAATGCATTTGTGAGCTGGAGAGGGGAAGGAATCGGATTCTTGTATCTTCTTCCGTGAATGTGCGTTAATGTATGGACGGCTTTTCAGCCGGCAGAGTGGAATTGCGGGCCACCGTCTCTGTGAGGCGGCGGTCTTTTGATTTGTAATGAGTGAATGAGATTTGGAGGAATGAAGATGGAAGAAATCAAGGTGTATAATACGCTGACAGGAGAGAAGACGGTATTCCGGCCGTTGGTACCGGGGGAAGTTAAGATTTATGTCTGCGGCGTCACACCGTACAATCACCCCCATATCGGGAATGCCCGTCCGGCGGTGACCTGGGATGTGATCTGCCGCTATCTGAAGCATATCGGCTATAAAGTAGAGTTTGTGCAGAATTTTACTGATGTGGACGATAAGATTATCAATAAGGCAAATGCCGAGGGGTCTGACTGGAAAACGATTTCCGACAGGTATATTGATGCTTATTTCCAAGTGATGGATGTCATGCATGTGCGGCGGGCGGATGTGTATCCCCGTGTGTCTGACCATATGCAGGATATCATCGACATGGTGCAGGGGCTGATTGATAAGGGCCATGCCTATGTACTGGGAAATGATGTTTATTATGATATTTCCACTTTTGAGCATTACGGGGCGTTATCCGGACGTAAGATTGATGACATGCTGGCAGGCGCACGTATCGAGGTCAATGAGGGAAAACGCAATCCCGGCGATTTTGCTCTCTGGAAGGGGGCCAAACCGGGTGAACCGTTCTGGGAAAGTCCCTGGGGAAAGGGACGTCCCGGCTGGCATATTGAATGCTCCGCCATGTCTGTCCATTATCTGGGAAAGACTTTTGATTTCCATGGCGGCGGCAGCGATCTGATTTTCCCGCATCATGAAAATGAAATCGCCCAGTCGGAAGGATGCACGGGGTGCAAGTTTGTCAATTACTGGCTGCATAACGGATTTATTACGATTAACTCGGAAAAGATGAGCAAGTCCTTGAATAATTTCTTCCTGGCGAAGGACGTGCTGGAAGAATATTCCGGCGACGCGCTCCGCTATTTCCTGTTGTCTGTCCAGTACAGAAATCCGCTGGATTATTCCCGTGACCGTCTGGACGAAGCGGAGAAGAATATGGAACGTTTGTCAGGGGTCATCGGACGGCTGAAAGAATTAGCGGCTAAAGAAGGTGCTGAAAAAACAGACGCATCCCGTTCCCTTGAGAAAGCGGCGGAAGAGTCGCTGAAGGCCTTCCATGAAGCGATGGATGATGATTTCAATACGGGACTTGCCACCGGTGCCATGTTTGACCTGGCGAAAGCAATCAATATTTACGGGACTGCGGTAGACGGCGGCCTTAGTGTGGATCATGAAGCGGTAGAAAAAGCGCGTACCGCTTTGAAAACGATTATGGACATCTTGGGAATTCTTGAAGAGGTATGGGAAAAGACGGATTCTCCGGATGACAAATCTTATAATGATCTGATGGATATCATTCTGGCAGTCCGCCAGACGGCGAGAAAAGAAAAAATGTACAAAATTGCCGATGAAATCCGTGACAGGCTGGATGCCGCAGGTATCGTAATCGAAGATACGCCGACCGGCGCAAGGTGGAAGAGACGTGG
>UMBV01016986.1_pt1 | contig 19457 bp, 22 predicted proteins | sample 1964061 | NCBI WGS metagenome assembly UMBV01 (sample SAMEA4835951, study PRJEB28245) | human gut metagenome | biome: gut microbiome; material: fecal sample | place: Denmark | collected 2008
AAATTATATATAAAAGTATAACATATAAACGGAAGGTTGCAAAATAAATTTATGATAAAGTTATGGAGTTATATCACCTTGTAATGAGATTATTCCATAAAAATAATATAACATAAAATATAAGTAAAAATTAATCAGTGAACACAAAAAAAGCACCTGCCCCGGAAGTCGAGCTTCCAAAACTGGTACTTCTAGTGCGCCTCCAGGGGTTCGAACCCTGGACACCCTGTGTGACCTGATGAATTTTATTTAATTTTATTTCGCCTCAAATATTGTTATATTATGTGTCACAATGCCTTTATTTATCAGCAGTTCAGGTGTTATAACCTGTTAAAGAAATTTAGTAACAAAATATAATATTTTTTAAAAAGTAGAAAATTTTGTGGGCAAGATTTTTGTTGTTGGAGCCTATATTGTACAAAAGTTAGTTTATAGAAATTCGGTTACTGAATTTATTTACAATAAATTTTTAACCTTGTTAACATGAGTTATATCTCTAATGTAATTACTATTAACTACATTGATTTTTAACAATTTAATGAAAGGACATACTATATGCTGTCTACTGGTGAGCAGTGGAATCCGAGCGATCTTTACAAAATCGATATGCCTGTAGCTCTTGTTGAAAAGCAAAAAGCAAAAGCTATCAAGTAAGCCAAGAAACTATTACAACGTGAAGGATTGCTTCCTCCTGATGAACCATTAGCTTCTTGATCTAATTTCCTAACTCTATAACACTTCAAAAAGTTGCCTGCCTTAGACAGCTTATTTAAGTGTGCCTATTTATGGTCTTCCTCTACTTTCTTTCACACTAAACCTCCAAACTGTGTAATTTTATCTTACATCAGTTTAGAGGTTTACACAAACTTTGGGACGCTCCCGAACTTGCATTAACGCCCGATGGATTACAAAATTTTGTAGATTCTATAAGAAATTTCTTTTCAATTTTAATTAATTATTGCCAGTCCTATAATTAAATGGGACTGGCAATAATATCGTATTCTAAAATACCTTGATTCATAAATCATGATTACATTATTTAATAACTTGCTTTATTTATCTTCTATTGTCTTTTTTTATTAAGTCAAAGGATTTCACATAACTTTTATTAGTATTATTTTTCATTAACTCCAATAAGTAATCATATTCAATTTCCGATTTATGAAGTTTTTTATAATAGTCCTTTATTAAAGCAGCATAACCACTTGCTATTGCTGTAGACTGTGATGTTCCACTCGAAATAGTCGAAATGAGCTTATCATTTTCAACAGTCAAAGATTCAATGTCTACACCTGGATATTTAACAATAGACTCCTTCTTATCCATCGTTATATTACATTCTTCCCATAATATTCCTTTTTCGTTAATACTTTGTACAGCAATAACTGTCTCCAACGAAGCTGGAAATAATAAATCTTTATTATCATAATCTCCTGCCGCTGCTAATATAGTAATCCCTTGTCTTTGCATTTCTGCAATTTGTTTAACTACTTGTTCACTATAGTTCATTCCTCCTAAGCTTATATTAACAATTGTAGCTTTTGAATTACTAATATACTGTAAAGCTTTCAACAAATAGTCATTATTTGTTAATCCTTCATCTGATATCGCTTTAACAATTATTATTTTTGCTTTAGGAGCTATTCCATAAACTTCATTGTAACCATCTCCACACGCAATGCTAACCATTTCTGTTCCATGACCATTATAATCATTTGTATTTCCTGAGTCATCAAGAACATTATATTTTCCCACGATTCTATCGCCTAGTTTCTTTGCATATGCATCAGAAATTCCTGAATCAATAAACGCAATAGTCTGTGAATCACCTTTTGAATATTTTAGCAATTGATTATAATTCATTTTTTTTAAGTACCAATTGGATTCATTGTTACTTGTTACAATCGTTATAACTGCAATTCCAACTCCTACAAATAGTAATATTCCTAAAATTATTATTATTATTGATAAAGGCTTAAAATTATTAATTGGCATAATACTTTTTTTCTTTAGAAAAAATATTACGCAGATAATCATGCATATTAAAAATATATACTTACCATATATACCATATTTATTGATTATTTCTATCATGATTTTTCTCCTCATGTTTATTGCTTCTTTACAGTAAATATGCCAACCCATGTGAAATTGATTATAACACCTCTAGAACCATTTTTTGCATCAATTCGCGTAGCAATTAATCCAAAATACCCAGCTCCAACCGCTGAGAGTCCGCTTATCAATGCTGACACTGCCGCTGACCCCTTTGAAATCAGCCCTTCCGGTGCCAAGGCGGCAGCAGCAGTATATGATGCAGTTCCTCCTGATACCATCCACGCAGAATTGCTTATTGTATTAAATGTGCTTACTATTTTCTTAGCACTCTTCTTGCTTGCATATCTTTTGATTCCCCACCATTTAACTACAACTTTATCAACATTTCCTCCCTGAATAGCTAAATCTTCATTTATTTCATATACTGTTCCGTTATCTGTCACGTCATATTCTTCAGTTTGTAATAAATCATTAACTTGTTCCATCCCGGCTAAAATTGCCTCATAGTTTTCCTGACCAATCTTATCTATTTCCTTTTGAGAGATTTCAAGCACAAATTGACCGTTTACAACCTCAACATCATCATCCAACTCATCAATTAACTCATCAAAAGTTATACCATATTCCTCTTGCTCATAATGATTCTGCGCATATTCTCCTGAATCTGCATACACGGACACATTAATATTACTAACTGTTATTGCCATTGCTAGAGTAATTGCTATAATTTTTGTCACTTTATTCAATAATATCTTCTTCATGTAAAAACCTCTTTCTTTTTCTAATAGAGTACTTATTAAATGTTCTTTAATTTAATAGATACATTTGCTATGTATAAAATACAAATTTTTTAATGTTTCGAAACGCTTATTACTATATTTCTTTATCATTACAAATTCAATAAATTTTACACAAACGTTAAAAAAAACGACATAAACGTCGTTTTTTTTACATAGATGCAAACTTTTTCTTTGCTGCAATATATCTTTTTTTCGTCTCCGTGTATTTCCTAACACTAATATATGCCTTCTTACCCTTCACAAAATATGCAAACTCTTTATCTAAATGTTCCACACAATTCAAATTAATTAGAAAAGATTTATGACACTTGAAAAAACCATACTCTTCCAGTTTTGTTTCCAAATCATTAATCTTCTCACTGCATTCATAACATCTGTCAATTGTATTAATAACACAGCCTCTTTTATTGGTTTCTATAAATAGAATATCATTAACCAAAATATTTTTTGTATCATTTCCATTTGTTCCCGTCAATGAGAAACTGTTTTTTCGATTAATCTCTCTTACTTTTTCAAAAGCTTCTTTTAATTCCTCTTTCATTTTTGTTTTATCCACATACCGGAATGCATCCACCAGATAACCTTTTCTTGCACAATTCAGATGCGTTGTCAAAATTATAATGATGCTTTCCGAATATTGTTCTTTATAATTCATTATAGTTTCAAAGCCATCCATTTCCGGCATGTCAACATCCATTAATACTACATTATATTCTCCGTTATTTTTGATAAATTCTACACCTGATTCAAAAGTATCTATTTTATCCGTTTTCTCTGTATAGCCTTTTACAACATCTGAAGCCAAATTCCTCCATTTTACTTCATCATCAACAATTGCTATTTTCATTTTTCTATGCCCTTTCTTCATTTTTTAACGTTATGGAAATTATAAACTTATCATCCACAATTTCTATATCCATCAATCCTTTGCAATCCACAACGCTATCCTCTACATTTTTCATCCCCCATCCATGATATTCTTTTTCACTTTTCGTTGTCTGCAATCTGTTCTTATCCAGTTTATCGTTAATACAATAGTAATTACCTATTTCTACAATTATTTCTTTTATCGTATATCGGCATATCACCCATATTTCCCTTTTCGTTGTTTTATCTGCTGCCTCTATTGCATTGCTCAACAAATTAAAAAATATTGTGCATAAATTGTAAGCACTAATATTACACTGTGAAGGAAAATGCCCGGCTACATTTATTTTTATATTTTTACTCTTTGCTTCTACAAAAGCTTTATTTAGAACAGCATTAACGATATCATTTCCTACATTAATGTTGCTCCCCAGATTATCTACTTTTCCAATAATATCCTGAAAATACTCCTCAAACTCTTGGTCTCTTCCTTCTTGCTTTAATTTATTTAAGAAATAAAGATGTCCTCTGATATCATGTCTGAATTTTTTTGTTTCCTTTTCTCTCTCATTCAGATATTCATACTGTTTTACCTGTTCCTCAAGATACTGTTTAATAATTAATTCTTTTTCTTTGTGTATATTTCTTGAAACCAACAGTAATATTACACATGCCATTTGTATCAATAGTCCTATGGTTACCGATATGTATATAATGATATATGCAATTTTATTTTGATATGCAATTTCCTCAAGAGTGACACGGGTCATCAACGCTAATATGCAGAAATCTGCAAATAAATTTAATGTAAAAAGAGCCAGATACTTTATATGAACCTTTCTTATGCCTTCATCTGTTATTCTTCTTAAAAGTATACTTACCATACTAATAAAACTCAATGATAACAATGCCGCAAAAAGATTTTCTAAAGAATCATTATTATAATTCATGACTGCGCTTGCTATATCTACCAGTAAAATTGACAACATGTCAAGTATTTCTACAATAACAGATACCCATATAGCACATACAATTATTTTCTTATTATTTTCTTCATAACATATTTGCATGATTATTACAACGCATAACAAATAGATTATTAATGCGATTGTCTGGTTTTTTATCACACTAATAATCAGTGAAACAACAACGGATACTATCAGTATTTTTAGATACCTATATTTATCACCTGTTTTTTCTCTTAACTTCAAATAAACTTTACATATCAACACTATTCCTAGTATATGTAAAATATCAGTAATGACTTTACAAAGTATACTCATTATTCCTCCCAGATTGTAAAATATAATATATAATTATAGCATATTTTATGCAATCTGGGAAATTTATGGTTATTTGCTTAAAACCAACTAAAAAACCACTTATACCATCTTCCAAACAAAGGTAAATCCTTTCCGTATATACTTTTGTATTGCCCGGACAACTGATAGGATACCTTTTTTATTTTTTCTGTAAATAGTTTTTGCACCAACGTTGATTTATTTTACATAAACGTTTGATAAGTTCATTATATCTTCTTCAATTTTTTCTTTCTCCGCTCTTGCAACCACTTTTCCTTCCAGTAACTCATCCATTTCTTTCATAGTTACATCAAACAACTCTGCATCAAATTCTTTACCGTAAATATCCGTAAGCTCGACTCTTGCCTGCGTATTCATCTCCGATCGGATTTTATAACGTTCTTCTGAAACTTTTTCTGTATCCTCCGGCTCAACTTTATCCTTTGCAATATCATATTCCGGATATGCAATAGCCTGATTCCTTTCAATCTTATCTGCCATCTTTTCCAGTCTTAATATTACATTGCCATACCGCTCTTTATTTTCGATACATTCTTCCATTTCATACATGGAATACATCTTATAAAATTGTGGCAAATCCCTTAACTGTCTGTCTATCTGATAAAGCTCCATCTGAACTTCTCTTAACGCTTTCCCTGCCTGTTCCTTGCGTTTTTCCTTTTCCTTTCTGGCATTAACCACCGTTTCATAGGAACGCTTTTCTTCGTTTAATCGTTCTCTCTTTCTAATCAGGTCGTATGCTCTTTTAATAACATCCATATCCTTTGGAACAAATTTTCGGAACTGTTCAATCTTTTTATCATTATCCTTTTCTGAATACATAATGCACAAAAGATTTTTTCTTAACTGTTCCAGATTTCTTGCAACTTTGATGACTTTATCCTTAACACTTTGTGCCAACTGCTTTGCTTCTTCCTTGAGTTTTAAAATCCCTTCATTGCAGAACCGAATCATCTTATTAACCATTTTGATGTGTCTGTTGGCTTCCCCTCTGTCAGTTTTAATGTTCCTTTTCTCCATCTGGGATGCCACAGTTCCCAAATGCTTTGTCGGTAAAATTTCAAGTCCCTGCCGTTCATAAGAACGGTGGTCTATCCTCTCATCATGTCCTGACTTTTCAAGATATTTGTTACACTCCGCCCAGCTCATCCTCCATTTTTCAACGTTCCCCCTGTCATTCCAGTCCGTTGTCGGAACGGATTTGCATTTATACTGACGTTTCTTTTTGTCATAAATTTTCTCTCCATTCTCATCAAGAATGTACTCTTTTTTCTGCTTACTTTCCCAACTTCTATCTTCATTAAACGGTCGGACTGTAAGCATGATATGAGCATGGGGATTACCGTCACCCTTATCATAAAAACAGATATCTGCAATCATTCCCTTGTCTACAAAGTTGCTATTGCAGAACTCATTTACAAGATTATACCCTTCCCTGAATTTCAGTTCTTTTGGTATCGAAACCTCTATTTCTCTTGCAAGTTGTGCGTTCTTTGCTTTTTCAACTTTTTCAACGGCATTCCACAATCGGGAACGGTTATAATATTGAATTGGAGCATTCCTTGATAATAAAATCTCTGTCATCACTACACCACGTTTTTTTGTGTAATCGTGAGTGATGCCATCGTAGTCACTGGTCATTTTTTCACTGCTTCTGTATGCAGCGGCTACAACGGCAGATAGCAGCCATTTTCATTTCCATTGTTTGAGACATACTTATGCGACTACTTTAGTGACAGCAGGAGCAAATGTGAAGGAAGTACAGGAGTTATTAGGACATTCTGATATTAAGATTACGCTGAATACTTATTCTCATGTAACAAGACAGACGAGAAAACGAGCTGTCGGAATCTTTGAAAATGCAATTCATGGAGTGGGATAAGAAAAAATTTTGAAAATTAAATCACACTGAATAGAGCATAGATAAAGGGCTTGCCCACAGATTTGTATGCAAATTTGTGGGCAAAATCGGATATAGACAATATGTGAACAAAAATGAGAGTTAATTTATTTTAATCTAAAATCTCGCAAAAGAGGCTAAAAAGTAGTGAGAAACAATCCATGAGAACGACAAGCTCGAATCCGCTTCGCTTCTTCTCGCTTCTGCGGCATTCGCCGCATTTAAAGGGAAAACAAGCAGTCGCCTGGTGAACAAGTTCCTCGTTCGACACTCATTTCCCCTTATCCTTCTCATTACAACACAAAAAAAGCACCTGCCCCGGAAGTCGAGCTTCCAAAACTGGTACTTCTAGTGCGCCTCCAGGGGTTCGAACCCTGGACACCCTGATTAAGAGAAAAGGGTCTAATTATTTATCATTATTATTTAATGAGTTAATAATAAAATTAAGTTGATTTCTCATATCCTGAATTATCATATTTTGAGAAATAATAGTATCTTGTAAATTAGCAATCTGTTTATTAAGCTTATTAGTGTTAACATCAGTATTAACATTTGCAATCATACTTCTAATCCATAATATAAAAATCATAATAGCTATAATTATAATTACTATAATACCAGCACCTACTGATTGTATAAATTTTTCCATATCTATAACCTCCGTTTATTTGTTTTTCTTTATCCAATCTTTGAAGCTAATGATTTTCCCTCATTGTGCCTAATGTTAAATAAAGTTAACATAGCGTTTTGTGAGCTTTTGTCTAGTGTCCTATAGTATTTAATTAAATTCTTTTCATCTTCTGTATATTCATTTTCAATTCCTAAAAGTTCATTTATAGGAATAGCAAAATATTGCGATAATTTAATTACTTTGTCAATGGTTGGTATTGTACCCTTATACCATGACCTTATTGTGCTTTCGCCTATTCCTACTTCTTTTGAAAGCTTATTTCTTGATATTCCTTTTTGTTCAAGTAAATAGTTTAAATTCTGTATAAATTTATCCATGTTCTCCTTTCTCGCTAAAAATTGCGAAAATTATATTGACATTTCGCAATAAATTGCGTATTATATAACTAAGGTAATTAAGTAAGTATTAAATTTTAGCTTTAATTTAATATTATAACTCATTTGGCTTTAATGGGCAAATCTTAATTACCTCAGCCCTAAATATATAAGTAGTCGTGGCAGCGCCCGAACGAAGGAGGTACTATATGAAATTAATACCAATAATGAATGAAGATGAATTAACAAAATTCTATCTAAAGAATTGTAAGCATGATATTTTTCTAAAATACTTATATGAAGAATGTAATATAAAACTCATATCATATTACGAATCGGCAAGCAATATTGATTTTGGAAAGTTTATTGAGAGTAGAAGTATATTTAATATTTATGTAGTAAGTAAGTATAATTTAATGTTATCTGAAGTTAATTTAACAAATTATTTTTGCAACTTAAATCGTTTAGATGTACAAGTATTTTTTGATTTATGAGTATATAACAAAAGAAATTAACTCATAAGAGTTAACTATAAATTTTAAATATCTAACCTGTGGAGATGCCCAGGAGAAAGAAGAGGTATATTATGGAAGAATTAGTTACAGTATTATCAGTAAAGGCTTATAGTTTTACTAATGATAAGGGCGAGGAACTGAAGGGGTGCACTGTGCATTACTATCCTTGCGCAACATTTGACAAAAAAGAGGAAATTAATTCAGATGGTGTATCTGGAACATTAGGAATGCAGCCTTTAAAATGTTCAATGCCTTTTGAATTTTTCAACGATAGCAAAAAAGTAGGTATTCCTTGTATGGCAAAAGTTGAGTATGTAATGCGTAATGTACAAGGTCAAATGGTTCTAAAACCAGATAAAATCACATATCAGAAATAAAGGAGGATGAGAAAAATGGGTGAAGCAATTACAGCTGGTTTAACAGAAGTTGTTAAAGTTTTCACATCAAACGTTGTTCCATTATTACAAACTGAACCTTTTAATTATTTTCTTGGAATTTCATTATTTGGTTTAGGGTGTGGAGTCTTTGCAAAAGTCAGAGGTATCATTTAGACATAGAAATATGTCAACAAGCTTCAGGTTGACGCCTGGAGCTTTTTTATTAAATATTTTGCCTTAGGTAAACATAACAAAATTAAAGGATGTGAAAAATTGAAATCTTATATTGTTAATTTTATAGTATTTGTAATTTCTACTTTAGCACTTTTATATATATCAATTGATGTATATGCAGATGAGATATCTACATCAGATATAAAAGGTCCTTCTATACGTATTGAAGATGAAGGTCGTATATCAAATGATAATCCAACTGGAAGATGTTCTGATACTCTTGATATTTCTGCTTATGGTAATACTTCGTTTAGTTCTAATTCTGAAATTAATGTAACAAATTTTCTTTTCAGTTGTGATTGGACTGCGGATAGTAAAAACTATCGTATATTTCATGTAGTATCACTTATTTCTGCTAAAGGTAATGATTTAGTTATTGATAATAATGGTCGTAATAATACGGGCGAAAAATTTTTTGCGTTTACTCATGTAATTAATCCTAGTGGAATAAATTATCATGGACAAACTAAAGTGTGTCAAACTTCTGATATTAATTATTATGTAAAATTTAAAAATGTATCTAGTTTTCAAGATGATTATTTAAATTATTTAAGGCATTATGCTGAAACCGGTGAATTTTCAGAAGCAACAATTGATATATCCAATAGAGATTGGGATGCAGATGGAGAGCCTATAGAATCTGGTGCTCCTATACGAGATATAGAAACTCCAAAAAATGTTAAAGTATTACATACAAAAAATATGGATAGATGGGATTTTCGCATTAATTGGGATATTCCTGAAATGAATAATCATCATTATTATGTAAATATACATGTTTCTGATTACTTAAAGTTTAAGAAATTTGCTTGGCAAAGTTATCATAATTTTACTGTTGGTTGGCATCGTGTTACTAATGAAGCAGAATGTTCTCAAGGTTATTATTTGTATAAAATTGATGAGGATGTTGCTTGTCATCAAGGACTTGTTAATGCTTGGAAGAAAGAATATGGAGGAGATAAAATGTCTCTTTCAAAGGCAAAGTCATATTTTAATATGGAAGGTAGTTTGTTAGGTGCGTCAAAACATGATTTTGTAAAAAAATGGAAATATCCAGGAATTACAATTCAATTTTGGTATCGTGATGAAAATGGAAAAATTCATAATTCAAATTATGTACAGTTAACAGATATTGGTGAATGTGATGGATATGTAGCAAATGAATTATCTAAATTTGATTATTTGAATGATGGAAATTCAGGTGAAATAGCTGATACAGATAAGAATGTAATAAATAAAGTTGTTGATAATTCATCTGGTAATTATGATGGTTCGTCAGATGTTATGCATGATAATAATGAAGATATAGAGTATAAATCAGCTATAGAAATCTTAAAATCTATGCTAAATGATTTAAAATCTTATCCAGATTTTTTTGTTGAATTTTTTTCTTTTTTGCCTGGTCAAATTTCTCAATATTTATATGCTTTAATTATAGTTATGATTCCGCTTTTATTATTAAAACTTATTAGGGGGTAAGATATTGGAAGTTGAAAAAGAATTAATGCAATCTGTATATCGTGTATTAAATGTAAATATTAGATTATTTGATAAGTATGATATTACACTATTTGGAATTTTTTTATTTGTAATAATAGGCACTATATTAATTCTTATATTAAGAAATCTATTAGATTTATAGTATTTTCTGCCTTAAACAAAATTAACAAATTTAGAAATGTAGTGGTTTGCGCACCGGGAGGAGCTGCGGAAAGTTTTACGTAGTGAAGTCACAGTAGTACAGGAAATGACTGAACGGAGTGCTTTTTACTTTACGCAGCCCGACCTTTAACGCGCGTAAGCGCTTTTAAGAATGGAGGATATATGCAAGAAATAGATTATTTAAGATTAATAGCGTTTCTTTTATCTTTAAATATAGTGTATCAATTTATAAAAGATATGAAGGCTGCTATTTATAAATGTATAGAAAATGTATCAAGGAGGTAATTTATGAATGATTTAATGAATCAGGTAGCTAGCTCCGGAGACTTGGCAGCATGTTTACCAGAAACGCGAGTTATGTTAGCAATGTTTATATTTGCTTTTATAGTAATTGTTACGTGTTCAATATTTATTGCTTTAAAAAATTTTGGAGGTAAAGGATGACTATTATATATTTATTTATATTCGTAATGCTTTTTATAATATCGCCTTACTTTAGAGCTATTATATTTCATCCAATATCAACAATCTATTATATTATAAAGGACACATATTTATACTTTAGATATAGAAGATATAATGAATATCGCAAATTTGGAACACTTACGATATTCAATGGCTTGTTTGGTAAGGGTAAAACATTGTCAAGTACATATTTTGGTAGAAAAATTTATAAAAAGTGGAATAACAAGAAAATCTATGATTTTAAAGAAAAGAAGTGGAAGATACAAAAGATTGTACTTGTTTCAAATGTTGAAATAAAGGACGTTCCATATGTGCAGCTATACAGTCTTACAGACATAATCAAATTGTCAGAGTACAAAGACAAAGAGAACGTAATGACTATATGGGTTGTTCTGGTAGATGAGATGTCTACACAGATAAATTCAAGAGAATATAAAACTAATTTTTCAACTGAGTTATTGAATGTAATGTTAACTTGTCGACATTATCGTATGCAGATGATTGGATCAGCGCAGCGATTCGCTCACGTTGATGCACTTGTTCGGCAGATTACTTCTGACGCAATAGAATGTAAAAAGTTGTGGCGCCTGGTCGAATGGGATTTATATGATGCCTGGACGATAGAAAACACATCAGACGTTACAAAAGTTAAGCCTAGACGTAGAAAGGCTATATTTGTAAAAGATAAAGATTTTAACGCATATGATACGGTAGCCGTTGTAGAGAACTTTAAAGATAATGTAAAAGCAGGAAAGATATTAACAGATAAAGAAGTATTAGAAGCTCAAGGACTTCTAGGAGAATCAGAGAATAACAGAGCTAATTATAAGCGACGTTTTAGAAAGAAGATAAACAAGTAAACGGAAAGGAGTTGTTATTTTGGCATCATTAATAGAAAGTGAAATGGATATGAATGACAATGAATTTTGGTTTTATCGCAAAGATAATAAATTTTTACATAATATAGATACATTTTATTATTCAGTAAAGTTAAATCATGATTTTACAAGGACTTCTAAAGATAGAAAAGTTATAAATTTCCGTCATTATATGAAACAGTTCGAAAATCTTGACTTTGGCGAAATTAAACAATTTATTGTGCCAGGAATTGAAAATTTAAATATTATGCCTTTTAAGTTTGGAGGCTTTTACAAATATTGTCTTGAGTATCCGGAGCAGTTCGATATATTTATAGCTGAATTTGTTCCTGCCGGCGAAAAGGGCGAAAGTGTAACAAGTGAAATTATAGTACAGATAAGAAGCTATTTATTATGGACAGTCGGACCTGTTAAAGCATTTGAAAGAAGTTATGAATTTGTAAAATGTATATGCAGCATGTTTGATTTTGACATTCAGGAAGTAAAAGAAAATCGTGTAGATTATTGCTGGCACTCTAATTATTTACAAAATCCTAGCCGATTTTTTCGAATTGATAACTTTGCTCCAATGCAGGTTAGCAGATTTAAAGCTGTTCAATATAGGTATCAATTTAAACCTGGTGATGAATATGAAAATGATTATATTGCACTTGGAAAGCGTTCAGATAAAGTATTTGTACGTATCTATTTAAAGTCAAAAGAGGTAGTTGAGAAAAATTATAAACCTTGGTTTTTTAAGATATGGTACTTTAATAACTTAATATCAAGATATGATTTATTTCTTTATGAAGAAATGTACAAGATTCGTTCCTGGACTAAGATGCCATATGTGCGATTACAATTTTATTTAAAATATGGACAAGATGATTATTTCAAGAATAAGATAAAAAAGATATTGAATGATCCTGATAGCTGCTCTATAGAAGAAGTTATTAAATTAGCAAAATTTCTTACACCAGAAATTACTCTTATAACTAATGTGGAATATCAGACAACAAGAAAAAGTAGTAAAAGTTATTGCCTGAAGGAGCTTAAAGATAATTCTAAATATAATGAGTGTAAACGTATATATGATTACTTTGATAATCGTATTTTAATAACAGAGTATCTGACACATTCTACACTTCGATTAGTTAAAAGAGAAAATGATATTAATAAATCTCGCTGCGATTATTGTGAGTTTTGGAAAAGGTTAAGAGAATGTAAGATTTTAGATTGTGCTGCAACTCCGAAATATATGAAGCTAGTACGTGAATATAATCGAAATCTATCTAAAGAAGTAATAAAGAAACGAATGTTAAATAGTGCAATGACTTATGCATTGTATATTAAAGGAATAAATAATGATGATGTAGTTAATGATTGTGCAGCTGCGTTAATTAGATTAAATGATAATGACATTGAACAGATGAAGCGCTATAAGTCAAAGAAGAAAAAATTATTAAATCAGGAAGACTTGCAAGGAATAATACCAGATGAACGAGAAAAAATGTGGTATTTAGTTGACCAGGAAGGAGAAATATATGAATGAATTAAATGAATTATATAACAAATTTATAAATGAAAAAAAGTCTTACTGTGAAGAAAAGACTATTACATATTATGAAGAAAATCTAACTAAATTTATAGAGTATGTCTCTGATCAGGAGCTTACTCGTGATATTTATATTAATTATATTTATGATTTACGAAAAAGAGGTATTAAGAATACATCAATTCGTACATATTGCAGAGCTATTAAGGCTTTTTCAAATTGGCTTTATGAAAATGAATATATATCAAAAGATATAACTTTAAGAGTTAAGTTACCTCGTGAAGATAAAGATATAGTAATCCCATTAAGTGAAGATGAAGTAATAAAACTTGATAATGTAATATTAATTCCAGTTTTCTCAGATAGTATATTGTATTTAAGAAATGCTTTAATAATTCATTTAATGCTAGACGCTGGATTAAGAAAAAGTGAAGTAATTAATTTAAATGTAAATGATATTGATTTAGAAAAAAATGTAATTTATATAAATAATTCAAAATATAATAAATCGCGTGTCATACCTTTGTCATCAGTAATAAAAAATCTTTATAATGCATATTTGATAGATAGAGAGTATAGCGATATTGGATTATTGAATAATACACCTCTTTTAATTAAAGCTGATGATAAAAGAATTACATCAGATACTATTAAGAGTTTGTTTAGAAGATTAAAAAAGCAGTCAGGCATAGAAAGAATACATCCTCATTTGCTTCGTCATACGTTTGCTACATCTTATCTGATGCAGGGAGGTAACTTAGAGCAGCTGCGTATTATCCTCGGACATTCCGATTATAATGTGACACGTCATTATCTTCATCTTGCAGCATCGAACAAATTACTTAATTATGATTACTATAAATTAGATGAAAATATAATACATTAGGGAGAAATAGGATGAAAAATATAATAAGTAGTATCTATTGCAGATTTGTTACTATATTAAATCTAAATAGATGTAAATGTAGATATTGTGAATATTACAATGATTGTGATATTTCAGATAAAAATCTAAAAAAATAATTTATACATGAAGAGCCATAGGGTGCAGCGCTTGCGCGACCCTATGGCTCTTTTACTATGAAGCCAATAAAGGTATGTCAAGGGCGCGCCCTGCGCGTGCCATTTACCCTTGACATACCCAAGAAAAATATAATATGAAAAGGGGGTAGCAATATCGTTATTGCGTGTGATGTGATTCAGTACATTTGATGCGTTCAATATTGCTATCCCCCTTGATTACCCATTCATTGAATTTCATTATGCCATTATCTAAATTTTAGCCTATAAATTATTTTTGTTACAAGAGCCTACGCCCGGAAGTGGAGCTTGCGTAACGGGGTCGCGGCGATTGAGCGTTCCAAAAAATAGACACCCTGATTTTAACTTTTAAAAATAATTTCTAAAATCGAATTTTTAATAATTAAATCTAAATAAAATTCTGGATAAAATAAATCAAAAAAAATTGACCACGTGTCCTGTAATACGTGGTCTGAAAATACAAGGTAAAAATGACTTAAATGCCTGAAAATACAAGGAAAAGTAAGTAAAAAAAAAGTTCCTCAAATTGTCATTTCAGGAAAAACTTTAACACGTTAACACTTTACTATAATAAATAAAAAGCACCTGCCCCGGAAGTCGAGCTTCCAAAACTGGTACTTCTAGTGCGCCTCCAGGGGTTCGAACCCTGGACACCCTGATTAAGAGTCAGGTGCTCTACCAACTGAGCTAGAAGCGCATTTTTTAACGCGAAGTTTATTATATCTTAACATTAATAAAAAAGCAAGTACTTTTTGTGAAAAAAATGAAAAATTTCAAAAAATTTCATATAGTACAAATACAATATATTAATTCTGTATTCTTTCATCAATATAATAGTCAACTTCAGGTTTATAGACTCGACCCACAGGTAGTGCCACACCATTTATATGTAGATATCGGGTGGTTTTGTCATAGCTGGTTATAAATGATTTGTTAACAATATATTTTTTATGGATTTGTAAAAAGGAAGAATCTAAAATATCAGTTAAATCAGCTATGCAGTGGCGGATATAGTGAAAATCACCATCAACGGTATGAAACATAACACCATGATTATATGATTCTGCATAAATCAGCTTCTCAAAATAGATTACAATATAAACACCATTAAAATCCTTAATAGTAATGGATTTTGCAGAAGGTGCCTTAGGTGCAGACAAGTCATCAAGTGTTTTGAAAATAGCTGATTTTGAATATGGTTTCAATATATAATCAAAGCAGTGAATAGTATTTACGGCATTATATATTTTATCCTTATACCCTGTTATAAATAGTATAGGTGTTGATTGATATAAAGGATTAGCTCGTATTGATTCAGCAAGAATTAATCCATCAGTTTCCGGTTCTTTTGTAAATTCAATATCAAGAAAAAATATATCTATCGTATTATTTGTAAATAAAGAAGTAGCAATTATAGTATCATTAGCAATGAAAAAATTCCATGAAGAATTATATTCTGAAATTATCATTTTCAATGCTTCTGCCTGTAAATTATCATCTTCTACTATTAAAATATTCATATTAATCTCCATTTCCTCAATACAATGCATCTTTAATATAAATGAGTAAGCAATAAATAATCCTATTGATATTATTTCAGCCCCATTTCATAGTTGTATAGTACATATGATAAATCGATATTATACAACAATAGTAAATTTAATATATTGTTTATGTTCAAGAATTTCATTATCCAGAGTTATTGTTCCATTGTATTCGTCAAGTGCATTTTTCAGGTTAAATAGCCCGTAACCATGAGAGTTTACATCCATATTTTTCGTAGTGTAGCCCTTTTTAAAGAAATTTTTCACAATCTCCGGAGTAACAGCTGGTCCGGGATTAGATATTGAGAAATTAAGCTTATTATTACTACAGTTAATATCTATATAAATTATATCATTAGTATATGAATTTTCAATTGCGTTGTCAATTAATATACCTAATAATTCGACAAGAACGTACTCGGGTACAATAGTAATAATATTAAAGTTATGTATATTATAAGAAATATTAATTTGCTTAGCAACCGCTTTAAGGTGTTCGGTATAAATAAATCCGGCAATTAATTTAAGATTAAAATCCAATAGAAAATATGGAGTATTTTCATTAGATAAAACAGAGATATTTTTGAGAATCTCTGATTTTAGTTCATCAGGATTATCGCATGTAAGAGCAAGGGAATTAAGTGCATTTAAGTCATTTTTATATTGATGTTGTCTGGCACGTACCTGGTCAACTAATTTATCAATTACGGGTAAATATTCATTATATTGTCTGATAATCTGCTCCTGGACAATAATCTTATGTTTTGAGTTGATTAAAGCAATATTAAAAAGTACAGCTATAACAACATAGAAAAATATAAGTGGATAATAAGCAATTGTTAGTTTTAAATCGACCTTCGAAACCGTAATAACAACAAATAAAGCAATGAAAATATTAAGAATTACAGCATTAAACCAAAAATCCCTTTTTAGGATAAATTGGTAAATAGGACTAAAATCAAGAAAATGAGTTGCTGCTAAAATAATTATCAATGAAGCAATATTACCGAAAATCATTGTCGAACTATTAGAAATATCCGTTAACAGAAATCCAAAAGGGACAATTAGAAATGCTCCTAATATAGCAAACATTGAATACGAAATAATAACAAGATATAGCGTTTGCAAAAATTTCTTCCTGTATATTACATATATAATCAGAAATAAAAATGGAATAGTAAAGATTCTTGAAATAAATGTATTAGTAAAATATTCAATTAGTACATATGACTGAAAAGATAATGAAAATAAAATTAATTTAGAAATATTAAAATGTATATGTTCCTTTGCCATATTTGAAATTAATAAACAAAAGCAGATGATTTCTATAATAATATTAAATTCGTTAAAAATTATATCAGTAAACATTTCCATTAAGCAAAATACCTCCCTGAAACCATATTGAGAATCAATAATGTAAAAAATTGATAATGTATTAAGATTAACCAATAGTATATTCGATTTTAAAAGACAGGTCAAATCTAAAAAGTTGTCGTTCAGGGCATGAGAATTGCAGTTCAGGGCAGATTGATGTCAAAATATAGAATTTTAGAAAAAATTATGTTATTAGTAAGGGTATGATGAATAGAATAAACAGACATATTACGGACAACTATATAAGGAAAATTAAAGCATCGAAAAAAACATCGAAAGATGCGAAAGAGATGACTGATATTGACTACGAAAGAATATCATTTGGACTTAGCATATTGCTTAGTAAGGTAGAAGAAACATTACTTATAGGAGTATTTTTTGCTATAAGAGGAAGTCTTAAGGAATTAATTATTTCAATGATTGTGCTAAAGGCAATAAGGCTGTATGCAGGTGGGATTCATATGAAGAAAGAATATCAGTGTTTTATAGTTACATTCATATATTTCTATAGTGTAATTTTTCTGTCAGAAAAAATATATCTATCATCAGAACTAAGTATTATATTACAGGCATTTTCGTATATGGCAGTTTTAATTCATACACCAATTGAGTCGAGATTAAGACATATAACGGATAAAAAGAAGATTATTCTGCTAAAAATTAAAGTGACAATCAGCTTTATACTAATCTGGATATCAGAGATTATTTTGATGAAATACAGTAATCTTATAAGCTGGTCATTAATCCTTATATTAGTGGAAAATATTGCGTATGAGTGCATAAAACTGTTTAGAGATGTGAAGAAAAAGGAGGCTACTTATGAAAAAGAACTATGAAAAATTATTAGGCAAATGTTATTAGCTGTTTTGATGGTATGAGGTAAATAAAAGTTATAAAAATAAAAAAATTGTCGTTCAGGGCATGAGAATTGCAGTTCAGGGCAGATTGAGTCCGAATTATAGAATTTCAACAAAATTTATGTTATTAGTAAGTGTGTGATGAACAGAATACGAAGAAGATGTACATATAATATTCTAATCATCATATAAAGGTATTTGAATGTAAATACTTTCATTCAAAGCAGTTATAGTAATTCTGACTTATGCAATTATAAATTGAATCAGAGTCGGAAAATGTAATTGCTCAGAAATATTAGGACAAGGAGGTGAAATCTATGATGAACATAAAAGAGAATATCATTAATCTCTTAAACAATGCATCAAAAAAGACAAGCGATAAATTCGTTATTGGAGATGAATGTTTGGCTTGGTGGGGTGAACCTGAAGTATCAGAGAAGTTAATGAACTATTATAATCAGAAAAATGAAAATGAAAGGTAGGAGACGTATGAAGAAAGCTTATAAAAAAATAATTAGTGGAATGTTATTAGCTGTTTTGATGGTTGGTGGATTAACAAAGGTAAATGCATATGCAGCAAGTGATGATTGGTATACATATTATAATGATGCTAGAAATAAGCAATTAAATAGTTATTGCACAGTATCATACTCAAGAGGCAAGTATACAGCAGAAATTACATCAATTGGTGGTAATGGATATAATAAAATTTTACCTATGAATGGAACAAAATTTAGTGGGTCATCAGGTATGATTGTAAGTAATGCTGCAAAAAAAGCAAGTGTAACTGTTGTTGAAAGTTCCACTAATGGAACAGCACAGTTTTCTGTTAGTTTAAATAACTATTCGAAGCCTACACATATATATGGAACAATAACAAGATAGCTATGCATTAACATAGGTACATAATTAATGAAATTGATTCTGTACCTATAATATTCAGACATGGAGGATTAGTGTGAAGAAAAAAAGTATAATATTTATTTTATTATTAGTAAGTGTATTTATAGTGGGATATATTTCA
>UMBV01081801.1_pt1 | contig 18677 bp, 24 predicted proteins | sample 1964061 | NCBI WGS metagenome assembly UMBV01 (sample SAMEA4835951, study PRJEB28245) | human gut metagenome | biome: gut microbiome; material: fecal sample | place: Denmark | collected 2008
CCCCGACGATGGCCGTCACCTTGTCGGCCGGGATCGTCAGGCTGACGTCGTTGAGCACCTTGTCCGAGTGCGGGCCGTCGTACTGGAAGATGACATGACGGAACGCGATGTCAGCTTTCTCGGGGATTTCGCGGATGCGCTCTTCGTCAGCGGGCTCCTCGTCGTCCTTTTCCTGGATTTCGGACAAGCGTTCCAATGATATTTTGGCATCCTGCGTGGCCTGCACGAACTGGATAAACTGCGACAGGGGCGCATTCAACTGGCCGATAATGTATTGGAGTGCCACCATCATACCGAGCGTCATATTGCCCTCGATGACTGCCGATGCGGCCAGGAACGAAATGACGACATTCTTGGTCTGGTCGATAAACGTGCCGCCCACCTCCTGCGTCTGGCCGAGGGTCAGTCCCTTGACGCTCACGTTGAACAGCCGGGCCTGGATGCGCTCCCACTCCCAGCGTTTCTGCTTTTCGCAGTTGTTGAGCTTGATATCCTGCATGCCGTTGATCAACTGCACGATATTGTTCTGGTTGGCCGACGCTTCCTGAAAGCGCATGTAGTCCAACTTGCGCCGACGCTTCAGGAATAGCAGGATCCACCCCACATACAGAACGCTCCCGAGCAGGAAAACGCCCAGGATCGTAAGGTCGTAACCACCCATCACCGCGCCGTAGATCACGAACGAAACGACGGCCATCGCAATGCTCAAGAGCGAACCGGTCAGAAACGACTGGATGCGGCTGTAATCGCCGATGCGCTGCATGATGTCGCCGACCATCTTCGAGTCGAAAAAAGCGATCGGCAGGCGCATCAATTTGGCGAGGAAGTCCGAGATGAGCGAAATGCTGATGCGCGTGGTCATGTGCAGCATCAGCCAGTTGCGAATCAGGTTGTTGGCCATCTGTCCCAGCGTCAACACGACCTGCGCGACGAGAATCATCGCAACGAACGAAAGATTTCCCGTGCCGATACCCGTGTCGACAACCGATTGCGTCAGAAACGGCAGGATAAGGCTCAGGATGCTGGCTGTCAGCATGGCCAGAGCAAGCTGCACCAAATAGCTTTTATAGGGTCGCAGGTATTGGATCAGGTAGGAGAATTTCAGCCGTTTGTCCTCGTCGCCCCGTTCCTTGTAAAATGCCGGCGTCGGTTCCAGAAGCAGGACGACGCCTGCTTTACTGTAAGAATTTCCTGCTGCGGATGTCGGTTCGTCATCGGGGACTTCCCCCTCCGGACTGCACAACTCTTCGATGCTCAGTTTCTCGAATTCGTTGTCGTCCTCTGCCAGTTCTTTTTCCTGCTCGTCGTCGATCCGCACCGTTGCCGAAAGCCACCCTTTCAGAAAATCCGCTTCGGAATATTTCAACAATCCCTGGGCCGGGTCGGACACATACACCCACCAACCTCCGTGCTCCTTTCGAATCTTGTAAACGACCACGAAATGACGCTGGTACCAATGTACGATGCAGGGCAGCGGAGCGGTTTTTCGCAACTGTATCCAGGTGAGTTTCACACTCGCCGTACGGAAGCCGATGCCCTCCGCAGCATCGCTGATGCCCAGCAACGAGACGCCTTCGCGCGTGATGTGGCACTTTTCGCGGAGGGTTTGAAGCGAATACTGTTTGCCATAAAAGGCCGCGACGATCCGCAGCGACGTCGGGCCGCAGTCCATCGTGTCCAATTGGGTGTATGAGGGGAATTTCGACATTCGTGACGCAAGTTATTTGTATAAAAGTAACTATAAATTATTTAATATTCTAATTTTTCCTATTAAAGATCATCGACTAATTAAAAAAAAAGGTATTCAGGCAAATACATGGACATACCGATTAAATTGCCCCCCCCCGCTCGCCGGAGTAAGATGCCCCCATGGAGTTAATGTAGTAGAAAGTGTTCAAGTTGTTGTTTGGACGGGGTTAAAAGATTGGTCTTTCGGAGTGCATGTTAACAACATAATTTTTGTAAGATTGGCTGTTTGTTTTTCTGCGAGCGCCCTACTTAGCTCTCGCATTAAAAACGGTCGTCAGCCCCACTTACGTTTTACAAATATAATCAGAAGAATAAAAAGTTGGCTTATTTTTCTGTTTTTTAGTTCCGCTCACTATAACTACAAGTATACGTTTTCTGTTTTTTCTTTTCTTCTTCAGAGCGATTCACCGAATAGCTCGATGCGCAGCGAGTGGTGTACAATGCGATCCAGGACGGCATCGGCGCTCGTTTTCTCGCCGGTCACGTCGTTCCACTCTTTGACGGGTATCTGCGAGGTTATGTTCGTAGATCGTTTCTGATGCCGGTCCTCGATAATATCGAGCAGTGCGATTCCGGACTGCGAATCGAAAGGCTGTAGTCCGAAATCGTCGAGCATCAGCAGGTCGCATCGCTCGTCTTACTGAAAGAATCGTAGCTCAGACCTAATTCATGCCACCGACGAACATATTTCTTGATCGTATTGCGCGATACGCCGATCATAACATGGGTCGTCTTGATGCCTGTGCCTTGACGGTAAAGACGAATAATTTGTCGCAATTTGTGCATCTCAATGGGTTTATTGGACATCGAATGAGTAGTTTGGTCGCATATAGCTAACCAAAATTCCAATCCATAAAACCATCATAAACAACTATTTTTCTATCCAAACTCCATGCGGCAACTTGATCCGGTCAGTGGGGGCAACTTCAATCGGCGAACAGGGAGATAGTTTGACCCGCATAAAGGGGCAATTTCGTGAAGCCCTGAGGCCGAAATTTACACCGGTGTGTCCACATTTAGGTCTTTTCTTTAAAATAGACAAGAAGTCAGAAGTAATTTCTCCTGTTACGTGTACTTGGCTGGGGCGAGAACATTGAAACATGGCTGTTATATGTGTTAAAATTGGAATTTGCCTTAGTAAACCAAGACGATCCGAAGCAAAACGGATAGTAGTACATCGCATCGAGTTGGGAAAAGTAGGAAAAAGACATTCCCTATATTTAAGATCAGAATTTAATATAATCATATCGTGATTCTAAAAAAAATCATATTGCAATAAAATAAATAACTTATTTATGAAATAATACCATTTTTTATTATATTTACAATATTAAAACTACAGGTACTATGGATGAAAAATTATTATTGGAATTTAATACTTCGTATCCATTAGTGAAATTATTCTTTTATAAAAAAAAGTTTTTTGCATTTGATGGTAAGTCAAGTTGTTTAACGCAAATTACGATTAAAGATATTAAGATGCTATTGAAGATAGCAAAGAATAATGATTTTCGACAAGATGCGTTAGGTGATTTTTACGGTTTGTTATCAAATGGTGTATTTTTGCCTGGCAGTTTACGATCTATAACACCAGAGAAAAAAGATGTTGAAAAAAATATTAAATACAACTTTGATAGACATCTATATACTTTAATGTACCAAACTAAAAATAGGATGTCCTATATGTAAAGATAAGAATTTTAAGTATTTATACAATAAAAGCAGCATGAATTTCATGCTGCTTTTCATATTATTTCGTTTTTATATTTTTGGAAATTATTGGACTGCTATAATAGCATATAATGTACTTGTTTTGTTACAACATTCCCCTAATTCATCTTTACAATGTCATATATCGCATTGTCATTAGTAGTTCCCGTTCCTTTCGGTATTACTTGTACTGGCTGACTCCATGTAGCTCCATCTATGGAAGTAGTTATGTAACCATTTTGGCCACCAGCCACAAATAAACCGTTGGCATATGTTATTCCGAGCCAATTATAAGAGCCATCGGTAATTGGCACTTTAATCCATGTTTCACCGTTATCTGTTGAATAAGCACCGCTCTCAATATGGACTGAAACGAATCTGCCAGCCCCATATGTCATAGCATTGCACCCCACATGATTAGCGCACTTTACCCATGTTTCACCATCTGTAGATATATAAGTATTAGACATGCCAGATGCAATAAATCTACCATTTCCATATGCAATAGTAGATAAAGACCAAGTATAATCTGTAGCTATTTGCATATTTGTCCAATTCACACCATCAATAGATATTGCGCCATACCCGTTAGAACTGGACGTGATAAATTTGCCATCACCATACACAATAGCAAGCCAGTTTCCAACGTTACTTGTGCCTACCTGTTTAACAGTAGTCCATGTTTTACCATCGGTAGTGGTTGTAATCGTTCTCGATTTACCTACGGCAACAAATTTGCCATTACCAAATGCAATAGCATACCAAGAATTTGCTCCAACAGCTTTTCTTGTCCAATTTTCTCCATCTGTAGAATATGCAGTATAGCCGTCTATACCAACTACTACATATATGCCATTACCATATGCAATGCTTCTCCAAGTTTTTGAACCAACTACTGCCATAATCTCATCGTTAATATTGATTGTTCTTAAATCTTCGGTCAACGGCGGAGTAGTCGGTTCTTCCGGCTTTTCAATAGGTGGTTCTACCGGCTCAAGTACCCCCCCCCGTCATTTTTCTCGCAGGATGCACACATCCAAGCACATACCGCAATGCAAATCATCTTTTTAATCATAAACTCTGCTTTTTAAAGTTTGTATAAATCGACATTAAAAGTAGTCATTTCAGATGATATTGCAAAATCGGAATTTCTGCAATTATTTCGATTGCACGGTAGTTTTTACAATCGTACCGCTTGCTCCGACAATAATTACATCCACAGCCTTTTTGGTCTTGGCTGCATTCTGTGCCCAATACCAACGTGTCGTTACATTCATATCTTCTATGTTTTTGTTTGGTATATGTATATGCACATTGACAATTACAATATCAACATCCGGTATCTTAATCGTTTTTTGGCAATGGACAGGAATTGGCTGAATCTTTCTCCATCCGTCAAATTCCTCGTATTATATCGGTATGCAAATTCATCGCAGTACAATTCCAAATGTTTCCGAGTAACCAAATGATAAACTCCTATTATGCCACGTTTCAGTTGGCTCCAAAAACCTTCAATCGAATTTGTATGATAACCGCCTTTGACATATTCTCCTCTATGGTGGTCTACTACTTTATGCACATAATTTTCCGACAAACCCTTGTAGCCATACCAGCCGTCGGTAACAACAGTAGTTCCTTTCGGCACAAGTGAATTTATCACACCATGCAATATCCATTTGCTGGCTTTCGGAATAGGCTCTACATAGACTTTTCCATCGGATAACAGACCCATTACAGGTGCTTTCGATTTAAGACTACGGCCTCTTGTATTCTTCAACCGTTTGCCTGCATTCCGATTCTTGTTCTTGCCTCCGATATACGTTTCATCGACCTGCGTAATATCGCCAAAGTCAATATCCGCATTATATCTGATGCTATAACGTATCCGACTCAACATAAACCAAGCAGTTTTCTGCGTAACTGCAATATCTTTATGCAATTGGGTACTGCTTATGCCTTTCTTATGAGCCAAGAATACGTATATCGCTATAAACCATTTCTGCAAAGGAATATGCGAACCCTCGAACATGGTTCCTACCGTTACGGTAAATCGTTCCCGGCAATCCTTGCATTTGTATAGCCCTCGGAATACACCGCCATTGGTCAGTTTGTAATGTTCTTCCGACTTACTGCCACAATGAGGACAAACCGGAACACCATGCCACCTGATATTTTCCAAGAAAAGCCTACAATCCTCCTCGGATTGCAAGTTTCTCAATAAATCTATCAGCGACCTTATCATTGTGGCATTTGGTAAATCGAATCCAATTTCGGTTTGGATTAAATGAATCCTAATGAATTTGGATTATGTTCGAATACATGAGAACATCTATTATATGTAGATATATTACTACACCCGACCCCGATTTTGCACTATTTTGGGAAAAATTTTCAAAGAAAATGAAAAAAGCCAACCATTGTGGCTGACTTTGAATGACTTGTATTTTGCCTTGAATATGGATTTTCAAAGAAAAAACCTATATTTGCATATAAGACATCCTATTTTCAGTTTGGTACATTGAAGTATATAGATGTCCTTTGATAATGTAATCCCTCGTAAATTTATTATAGAAGTTACACAAGAGTGTACTCTTCGTTGTAAATATTGTTACTATTCTAAGAACAATGAAAATAGGGTTCATGCCAAAACAAATATGACGCATGAGATTGCTAAAGCAGCAATTGATATGTATTTTAAAACGTATACCAATGCCCTTCAAGACTTATCATCTGAAAAACGAACAAGAGTAATTAAAATTGCTGTTCCTACTTTGTCATGGTGGGGAGGCGAGCCCTTTCTTAATTTCGAGCTAATAAAATGGACAAAAGAATACTTTGAAAGTTTACCATGGGAGAATTACGGCATTACTTTAAATGACTTAGTATATTCTGTAGTGACAAATTTAACGCTTATTAATTCAGAAATCATAGATTTTTTAGTTAATAACAATGTGTACACATTTATAAGCATTGATGGTGATAAAATTCAACACAATACTAATCGAATATTTCCAAATGGAAAAGGGAGTTATGATGTGGTCGAATCTAATTTAGAATTATTATTGGGAAATAATCCTGAATTTTGCAAAAAATATGTTTGTTTACAAGCAGTTCAAGCAGATAATATTGATACCATTGCAGCAGCTAAATTCATTAACGACACTTTCAAAGACAAAGTGATCAATTGCCAATTCCTAACCCAATCGTATTGGAATGGAGAACAAAAAAAGAAAAATAAACCGATAGAAACCTTTGATTTCATATTTTATGAGAATCTATATCATACATTTGATAACTTATCCTCAGATGAATTTTATAGAATGCTTTCAGACAACAATAATTATTATGATTTATTCAAAGGTATATTCGAATTTGAAAACGCTATATCATTAGATAGTCCTCGCGGGTCCAATAATTTTTATAGAACTTTTTCGTGCCCAATTGGTATTGATGTAATATTTGTTGCGGCAGACGGACATTTACATATGTGTAATAAAAGTGACTATTCATATCCATTAGGAGATGTGTCACAGGGAATTGATGTAAATGAGCTGAAGGAGTTGTACATGAAATATTATGCTGCTTTTTGTGAACAATGCAAAGCATGTTGGGCTTTTAATTTTTGCAAAGTATGTCCTGCAACGAGCATGGTTAATAAAACGTTTAGAACTAAAGATATAGATATGTGTAGAATGTCGAGATTTTGGCTTTTTGACGTTGTTTATAGTTATATTATTCTGCAAAAATATCCTAAAGTATATAGTTTAGCTCGGAAATATTACAAGGAAAAATTAAGTAAACAATCATTCTTGTCTAATGAAGGAGCTATCTATAAAAATGAGTATTAACCCTTTTAATTTTATTCTTATGACAAAGATTAAAAAATTAAGTGAATTAAAGATTTCTGCAGGACTCTCTGAAAGTGAGTCAATACGAGTTTTAGGAGGAGGGGTTGGACCGGAATGCTCTTTTTCTACAGTATTAAGCGGAAATTGGCCCGACAAAATACAAACAAGTATTCAGCCGGACTCATGCAGATGTGGTTGTGGGGGCTTCTCATATGAAGATGGGGGGGCTGGCTTTGCCCTTGGAATGGCATTAACAAGGACGGATGGTCCAAAATGCAACTGGAATGCGATATTCTAAAAGTTTTATCCTGCTCGCTGTTTTCCTGCTGTTAACATTGACATTCTTATCCTGCAATACAAACCGCAATGTTAACTGTAGGCCGCTCTTCGAAAAATACTACGATGTAAATGTTGAAGCGTTTATGAAAACAATGCCTGCTAAAGACTCCGTAGAGGCTCGACGTATGGCTGAATATGCACTGAATAAACTTTATGACATTGATTCCACCTTTGTATTAATGCGGGGCAAACAGCTTGAAGATCTGATCAAACAGAATAAGCATTTACTTATCGAACGCGATAGCACAGATTAAAATATCGCTTATTTTGGCACTTAGTGAGTATATCACTAAGTGCTTTTTATTGAAGAATATGAAAAAGCTATCTGTAATTATACCATTTTTAAACGAAGGAGCTGAAATTGAACAGACCATTATTGAAATTAAACGTACAGCTGGAGAGTCCGTAGATATTGTATTAGTCAACGATGCCTCTACTGATGGGTACGACTATGTTAGTATAGCAAAAAAATACAATGTAAATTATTATCAAAATAGAACTCGTCAAGGAAGCGCAGCAACAAGAGATATAGGTATATTTCATTGTAAAACCCCCTTTTTTCTAACAATTGATGGACACATGAGATTTTATAACGACATGTGGGTCGATAAAATTGTCAGTGCAATTGATAATGATGAACGAGCAATTTATTGCTGTAGATGTAAGGCTTGGTGCTATGAAACGGGAGTTGAAAGTAAAATAAACGCTTTTTATGGAGCATATGTTGGCCTTAATCAGTATTGTGGCGAAGGAATTTTAGATGTAAATTGGATTCGACAAGATTTTTTTCAAAATTTAAAAATAGTTGATATCCCATGCATATTAGGGGCATGTTATGCTGCGAGTAGAAAATATTGGCAATTCCTAAAAGGAGAATGTGGGCTGAAATTATATGGATGTGACGAACAAAATATTAGCATAAAAACATGGATGGAAGGTGGACGATGTCGTTTATTAAAAGATGTCACAATCGGTCATCTTTTTAGGCAAAAAATCCCATATCAGGCAGATATAAAGGAAATTAATCATAATAAGGCTTTCATTGCGGCCACATTATTTCCAGTAGAACATCAAATGATGGTATATCAATTACTTGACATAGACCCGAATATGCTATTCGATGACAAAGAGAAGGCAATCATTGAGGAATTGAAAAATTATTATCAATCTCAGAAAATAATTAATTTCGATCGATTTACTAATATAAATTCCTACTTCATTAATCTTACATATAAAAATATGGTTCAAGGCTAACAATAACATTATGTTGTTTTAAGAGACACTGTCCAAAAAATTGTGTAAACGTTAATGCGGGTCGGATATGATCCGCATTATTTTTTACTAATTTTAAGAAGTTGTATTATGGACAGTGTTATGTCAAAGAAGAACAGGGCGGTTCCGAGCGAACTGCTGAGTAAAGAGTTTTTAAGCCAGTTCAAGACCGAGGAAGATGTCAGTCGTTTTTTGAAAGATCTTCATTCGCAGGTTCTTGAGCAGATGCTCGACGGCGAGATGGACTCCCATCTGGGTTGCGAGAAGCATTCGCCCGCGGGTCACAACACGGGCAACTCTCGTAACGGGAGCTATCCGAAGACGATCCAGAGCGAACATGGCGAGAGTGTCATTCATGTTCCGCGGGATCGTAACGGGGATTTCGATCCCGTTGTCGTGCCCAAGCACCAGAGCCGCGGATTGTCTATCGAGCGGCTTGTGATCTCGTTGTATGCCAAAGGAATGAGCGAGTCCGACATCGAGGATGAACTGAATGAGATTTACGGTATCAGCCTGTCGGGCTCGGCCATTTCCATTATCACCAACAAAGTCACCCAGGTGGCGACCGAGTGGCAGAACCGCCCGCTGGATCGGCACTATATGGTCGTGTGGATGGACGGCATCGTGTTCAAGGTCAGGGAGTCGGGCAAGGTGATAAACAAGACCGTTTATCTGTGCGTGGGGCTCAACGACCGCGGCTACAAGGAAGTCTTAGGTATGTGGCTTGGCAAGACCGAGAGTTCATCGTTCTGGATGTCTGTTCTGACCGACCTGAAGGCTCGCGGGGTTGAAGATATGCTGATCACCGTGACGGATAACTTGAACGGCTTTACGGACACCATCCGGGCTGTTTTTCCTCAGGCCACGACCCAGATCTGCGTGGTGCACCAGATTCGCAACTCATGCCGCTATGTGGTCTGGAAAGACATGAAGGAGTTCACGGCCGACATGAAAGAGATTTATACGGCTGTCAACCGCGAGCAGGCCACTTCGGCATTGGCTCACTTCGAGCAGAAGTGGGGCTCAAAGTATCGCCACGCCGTGCAGAGCTGGCACCGCAACTGGGACGAGTTGACCGCTTTTTTCGAGTTCCCTGTCGAGATCCGAAAGATCATCTACACGACCAACATCATCGAAAATCTCAACGGCAAGATCCGAAAATACACTAAATCAAAGCTTTCGTTCCCCACGGACGATGCCGTTCGTAAATCCGTCTGGCTGGCGATCTGTGAGATAGAGAAATGATGGACGGTACCAGTCCGCAACTGGGGTATTGTGATGAACCAATTTTTAGCTATATTCGAATACAGAATCGGGATTTAGCTATCAACCAAACCCCGACTCAATTTACCGTTTACACAAAATTCTGGACAGTCCCTTCATGCAAGATAATATTTAATACAAAAGTAAACGAAGAAGACGCATATTGTTCTCCGTCTTTTGATAAAAATTGTTCAATAAATTATTAATTGACAGATATATTTAATGAAGCATAAAAAACTCCATCCATTTCTTTTCGTTGTACAATACGCCCAGAAACATCAAACCGATCCCCGATATTCCATTCAGAATGTCATATTCCGTCCTCCATTTCAGATCCGGCCCCAGCCAAGTTTTATATCCGGCCAGCCCATCCGTGCAACAGCTCAATTCTAATGATTTATTCACCCAGAAATCCCTCGTTTCACGGAACAGATCATTTTCTGTTTCTCGGAATATATAATCAAACATCATCACCAAACTGGCTGAGCCATGACACAATTCAACATCCTGAACCATGGTGTCTTCTTGACAACGACGTTTTGAAGAGAAAGTAAATATTTCAATTGCTTTTGACTTCCATGTTTTATTATTCAAGACTTTGCCCGCTTCCCATAAAGCTGTAGCTACCCCCAAATCCCCATAGCACCATGCCATGCGACTGCGTTTTATTTCATCCTGGTCTTCAAGGGATATGTTCGGGAAAAAGCATCCGTACTTTTGAGGATCAATCTCTTGGGAATTTATGTAATTGCAAGCCTTTTCGATAATACGGTCACGAGATTCTTGGTTTATGGATGCACAATTCAAATTGCTTAGCACTGCTACTATGCTGGATATTCCATGCGACAGTGCTATATTGCATCCGATCTTCCTTTCTGCGCCAATCAGTGAGTGCCACCTATAAGTGTTATCTTTTTTTTCTGCTGTTTTTTCAAGAAGCAAGAGAACTTCATTAATGAATCCTGCATCCTCATTATAATATTTTAATATTCCCAAAGCACCATGCAAGAAATCATAATTATAATTCGAGATTGAATACAGAGCAAATTTTTTTAATATAGGGGCATAATTGTTATCCAAATCCGAATAATCCAGATCTATGATACCGTTTTTATTCATAGTTTTTAGACCTTCCAATATTCCGGAAAGACCATTACAAAATGTATATGACTCCATTCCATTGGTCAATTGATCTAAAAAAGAATCGGTAAACTTATCCAATATCTCTTTTTGCTGTGGTTTAGGAAATAATTTGAGATATAGTGCCGAGAAATAGATTATGCCCATCTTGCCCGACAATAATCCCAAACCGGTTGATTCCAGCTCCTGATTTTTCATTGCCTGAAAAATGCTATCTGCAATTTCATGCACCTTACATTCCGCCCCCTGTATCATCGATCCTGATTTTTAGTTACCTGAGAATAATTGGGAGGGGGTTGTATGTCTGATAAAAACCAAATAGTCAAATTTTTCAGTGATGTTTTTATCTGTGAACTCATTTTCCAGCTTCGCAGCTCCGACATGCCTAAACCATAGATCATCGATCCATGCGAGTGCCAACGATCCGTCTTTCCGCATTTTTTTCAGATCAAGAATGAAAATCGGCTCATCAAGTTTCCCCAGTAAGTATTCGACTGTTCCGGGATAGGCTCGCTGTGCTTTTTGAACAAAATCTTTGCTATCTCGGCGAATACCTGTATAGGTGCCGTCATAAAAGGTAAAACCGAAATTCGTGTAGGCTGATTTCAAGTTGTCATCCAGAAAATCGCCCATCATGCTTGAATTTTTTTCTATGTGACCGTTATGCGCCCAAATTACGATGCGGGAAGATGGATTTTGCTGCCTTATCCAAAGAATATTATCGGCCATACACCGATCACGCCATATAACCGGACCTTGACCAAGGAATTGATGGATGAGGGTTACGTTCTGACGTAACCATTCTTTCGTATTATCATCATAGGGTAATGTGTCGATGCGATCTTTGATTTGTGACAGGCCACGCTCAATTTCTGCGGCAATTTTAGGGTTTATTTGTGGACTTCCAATAGAGGAATAACTCAACACGTTCTTCAATGCGTCCTGAATACCGCCCAGCAACTGAGATGACTGCTTGTCATCTTTAAACGCTATTGTAAGATGTTCAACGGAGCCGTTGATATTTTGCATGTCGAATCCCGTGTATGTAATTTTACGCCCCGACAAGTTAAAGTCTTTCATCCAATTGACCAATGATAGCATTTCTTCTGTGTCCCATACCCACATGCCCATGTTGTAAATCAATTGTTTCGAAGAGTTTTTGCCTTGCTGGGTAAACATATTCAGTTGATATGCACTGGGCATGTCTGCCTCGATTGAAAAAATGTCAAATCCCAGATATTTGGCCATGTAGCGTATAAGTCGGTCTTTCATTTTGTATATTTCACTCGAACCGTGGGAATTTTCTCCAAGTGCTACGACCGTGCTTTCTCCGATTAATTCTTTCAGCACGTCAAGGTCGTTCGTACCTTCTTCGCCGGGTTCAACGGTCTGAAGAGGATAGATATATTTCCGAAGTTCTTGTTTGTCCTCGCGTGTCAGCCGAGCTTTCGGTGCGGGAACGATTGCATCCCGGAAGGGTTTTCCATCGATTGTCAGTTCCAGATTGTCGAACCAAGCCTCACCGTTCCCTTTAAGGATGCCGCCGAATAATACATACGAAGAATCGTTGTCGAGATGTTTTTTAATGACAATTTGTGTCCACCCGGATGAATTGCGAACTCCGCGATTCAGTGTATCAACGGGAAAACTATTAAAATTTACGTCCTTATACTCTTCGAGATACAAGTCGGCAAATCCCTCCGTTACCTGGTCTGTCTTAATCCAGCCGCTTAATTCAATGGTTCTTCCACGGACCATTGATGCGGGAAGATCTTGAGAGAAAATTGCCCATCCGCTTTTTTCTGAGTCAATTTGGCTCATATGCAGGCTGTACCTGCCGAGTTTTTTTTGCCCAGAATCCAATTCAGAAACATATCCGTGATAGGACTTGTCGGGCATACTCCATTGCGCAGGCTGATTATTTTCTGCGACATACTCGAAGTCGAGGTTGAACTTTGTAGAATTGGTATTATTACAGCCAAAACATACGACTGTAATCAAAATGATCAATGTGAGTTGACGGCGCATAGAGGTAGGATGTTTCAATTGTGTATGTTCAGATGAATCTCACACACCCACTTAAATGAGTGTGTGAGATGTTGAAAGTTAGCAACAAAGAACGACGGAAGTAGTACACCCATCGCTTTCCTTGATTGTTTTGGATATTACGGTAGGCTCCGGGCAAAAGTTGCATGAATGGCACAACGTCCCGCCCGAATCTCCGTAAGTAGTGGTCTGACCACCGCCGAGAACCTTTTCTGATTTGAGGCGTTCAACGACCTCTTTTTTCAACTGAAGTTTTTTCATACATTAAAAGTTTGTAGTTTTCCCTACTCTTTTATAGATTTTCGGGGATCTCTTTATCATATGAAATTTATAAGATTTCAAAATATTTATTTCATGCGATTCTGAGCCAATGCAGAAATATAGTATTTGCTCAAAAAGTCATATATAATAAGTTCATGCTGGCGGTTACGTGAGCGAAACCATCTATTCATCGTCATATGTTGTATGCTCGATAACAGGTTATCAATGACAACAGCTCCACCGGACTTTGATACTGATGCGATATTTTGAGCTATCTGCCTCAATCCTTTTCGTCTTTCTTCCAAAGTATACTCGAACTCAAAAAAATCTTTTCGAGAATGTACTGCCTGCTCAATTTCATCCCGCTGTGTACGGTATTTGTCATTCAGTTGTTTCGTATAAGCATGCGTTGTGAAACCGAACTCCTTTTTAAAGCTCTCAGCCATTTGGGCTGTTATGCGTGCTTTTTCCGGAAGATCATATCCAAAGGCAGTCAGAGAGTCATCCAACAGCAATAAGGATATTTTCCAATGCGCGGATTCGCGTTCACTGCCCGAGATATTCGCTAAACGAGATAGAAGATCCAATATGGTCATGCTGTCTATGCGGAATAATTCTTCCAACAGTTCCATTGTCTGCGCACCATAACGTTCGATTTCACGCACGTAAGTATCGCACATGATCTTCACAACATTCCCCGTCTCTATTTCACAGCAAAATCGTTGATGAAATTCATGCATGATGAGACCATAATTATCCGGACTGGGAATATGCAAGCGAAAACGAATATGAAAATCGGGATCGGAGTATCGAATGAAGAAAAAACCATCGATGCAACGTCGTGTAAAAAGGTCTTTCACAAAAGAACCAATAACCCGAATGAGCATCTCGTCGGCAGTTTTATAGCCGGTATATATCTTGAAATAGAGCCATTCGCTGCCCGGTATGAAAGTTCGCTGAACCATGGTCATTATTTATGAAAAATAAATATCATCTCATTCGTGTAACCGCTACCTTCACTTCGAACGACGGCTTGAGCCGGGTCAAATAGAAACTCTTCTATCACGATTCCTTTCCGTTGGGCCAAAGTCGAAAGAAAAATACGCTGACAACTATGATCCTGAAAATTCAAAAATAGTTCGTTGTCATTATCCGGTATTACAACAAGGTCGGGAATGCCTCTTGCTTGCAGGAGTCGACGCAGTTTATTGTCCAAATCCACATCGGACAATTTCTCAAATCCTTTTACTTCTTCCGGCTTAACTTTCCACTGCTCACGGGAAAGGATTATTTCTTCGTATTCGATGCGTGGCAGATAATCCATTTCAGAAAGAGGAGCATTCCATCCACAACGCAAACCACCTGTCTTCCCTTGATATTGCAAGTCGCAAAGAAATCGGTAAACAGGAATTGGGCTCAACGAATAATTATGCGCACACGTTAGGCGAGGAGCGATTTCCTTGTCGTATTTCTTGGATCGCAAAAACAATCGTCCATCCCGGACAGATAGCATCAAATCGGAAATGGGTATATTTGGTTCATTTCGCTCAAAGTTGGAAAGATAATGGAGCGTATATTCCCTGATAGCAGGACGGGATGCAATATTGCCGGTGCGAGATTCCGGCAGATGGGAAATTTCAGCATATATAACATCCGGAGTGCTTTTCTGTTCGTATTCCGTGACCTCTTTGACAAAATTTTCAATACCCGCATCCAAGTGGCAGAATCGACCCAGAAGGTTGGCGCCGGAAGAGCCGCCGATGGATCGGATATACAGCTTGTTCTGATTTATCTGACTGCACATGACGGCAATCGTATCCGGGAAAGAATATGTAAAGGAAAGATCTTTGAAATCCTCGACCGAAAGTATTACTTTGTTTTGTCCGTTCCGAATGCAATCAACATATTTACGAAGTAAAATCCTGTCGACCGGGTACTGATGTATCTCTGTTATGTAGGATTGTTGATATGGCAGGATAATATCGTCTACCAAAGGACTTATATCCCCACTTCGACCTTCAGATAGTGGATATCCTAAACCCAACTCTCGGTCCATTGCTTCTGCAAGAGGTATTTCCCGTTCTTCATAGCGATCATGGAAGGCTCTGGTAAACTCCGTTACAGTTGCAGGGGCTTTCGCAGGGGTGATTCTCGAGAGGAAATGAATCAGGTTTGCAAGACGATCAGTAATCTGTTTTGACACCACGGCTGTTTTAACCGGTCTAAGAAGGTCTGTCTGAAAAAGGTACTTTTCCTCAAAATTAACGCCGATTTCTCGGATAATATTCGTTATCTCGGTATAAACTGGCAACGCAGTTCCGGGCGGCTGCGTGTCAATCTTTTCGAGTAGTTTTTGTATCCGTATTAACTTATCGAGAAAAGGGATGTCTTGATACAGGGAAAGTTTCGCTACCAATGTCTGTAGAACATCCCCTCCGACTACACATGGATCAAGTTCGCTCTTTAATACCTGCGAATTGATAACTTCATGAACATACGTTTCAGCCTCGTCACGTGTGATATCCTCATTGAAAAAAGAATTTGTCAGTTCTTCAACTGTAGCCCCTTCGGCCGCCAGCGACAACACCTGCTCCAACGCTTCATCTACTTCCAGGGAAACTACATTATGATACCGTTTCGTTTTTTTGTAATGATATTCGATGTAACGATATTTATTGCCCAATTTATATAAACTGTCGTTAGGATAATAGCGCAATATTTCACGTATTTCGGGCGTGCGCTCTATTTCTTGAATCAAGGCGCATAGATACTGCATATCCAGCCTTGTGCAACGCTTGCAATTTTCTAAACTTTCCAGTTCGATGAGAGTTTCCTCTCCGATTCGTCCTATGCTACAACCGGCAAACAAGCCGAACGGCGTGCAACGTGTAGAGGCTCGGTTGTAATATTTTTGTAGTGACAATTCGAACTTTTCCTGTTTTTTGGGGTCGGATGAACTATTGCCATTAAAAAGTTCCGGAGATGCAAGGAAAATTGCTTCCCGAAAGGAATCGGTATGTTTATATGCATTGGAGTTCATAGCCTCCAACGAGTAAAGAGGACTGCGAAGAACAAACTTTTGGAATGGCTTATAGATTAATTTATCCATACAGATAGGTGATCGAAGAATTTATTTATAAATGTATGAAATAAATAGATAGGATAGACAACGTCTAAAGATTTATGTATACCTCTTTACGTCTTTTCTTTAATAGATAAAAAAGCCTGAAGCAATTTCCCCAGTTACGTGTAAGTGGCTGGAGTGAAAACATTGGAATGTTACTATCAATCTCAAATAATCATAAACTTTAGTCGTATTTCCTATGATAATTCTTATTTTATTTTTTATCCTGCGATTTGAATGTACTCAGAATATTCAATTTGAACATAGGGATTATCACTGGATATGGTCTGATGTACAGCTTTCACGCGTTTCCAGAATATCCACCGTCGTTTGTATTCTATCCACACGGCCTGGCTGAGCGTCACAGGAACCCGAATCTCGCCCCGCATCTGAATATGCGGAGTAAGCATCTCGACCCGCTGCACGGCTACCGGCACGGTGTCACGGACAATAATCGTATCGCGTATAATAGCGTCTATGGGTGCTGCAACTTCCATCCGATGCTTTGCCGCCGCTTCGAGCTTACGGATCTTCACGCCCATGGCCTTTATCTTCGCCAAATCCTCGGCCCTGTACCGTTCGAACTCGGAAACCGAGAGCCGCAGGGCCTTTACATCGACAGCTGTCGTCGCCGAGTCGATGCGGAATCGCCGCACGTCTGAAAGCAGCGCCTCGCTGTTCTTGCGGTGGCGATCCCTATCGGCCTTAAGCCGTACCGAGCGCCTGTGCTGGACATATACGACCAGACAGAGCGCCAGTACGGCGTACCAGGCAAAGCGTGTGAGCAGCCTACTCATAGCGGCCTGCGGATTCTGCAGGAATGTACCAGAGTGTTTCGTCCATGTAGGGATGGTAAAGTTGTACCATATATCCCTTGTCGTTGCGATCCTCGGCGGTGAGGTCTTCGACGATGACGGCCTCGCGCCCTGCCAGCCCCGAGAGGCGCATACGTGCAAGCCCTTCCGAGGGTACGATTGTGATGTGTCTGTCCATGTTTATTTTTCGTATAAAAGTTAAAATTCCATTTTGCGCCTGCGTTCGAGGCTGGGCAGCACCTTGCCCTTGTATTTGCGGAAGGAGACGTACTCCCCGTATATATCCCGGTCGCCGGCTTCGAGCTTTTCAATCAGCCGGCTTTTGGGATGTTCTCCATAGCCTAAGAGCCGGTATTCGCCAACGTTGTAGGCCAGCACGCCCAACAGGAGCGAATCGCTTCCGAAGCGGCGGAATACCCGGCACTTCTGCCGTAGGTCACTCCGCAGTAGGGAGTCGGCCCGCTCTTCGGTTATTCCGGCTGTAAACTGTTCTCCGGGCCGTAGGCGGTGTCCGTAACCGACATAAGGGTGATGCTGTGCCGAGTGCATTCCCTCCGCCTGTTTGATGAGGGCTACGGCTTGCTCGAAGCGATCCTGCGCCTGCGCCCCTGCGGATAAGACGAGTGCGGCACAGAGAATAATACGACGTATCATTTCTGCATCATCAGTAGTTCGCGGATGTCGCCCCGCATCTCCCTCAGATCGGACTGCATGAGCGCGAGCTGCGTCATCGTGGCCTCGAATACGGCCTTGTCGAGTTTGATGGCGTCAATCTTCTCGTATTGGTTCTTGATACGCAGTTCGAGATTATCGCAGCGCACGGTCAGCTCGTTGATCCGGGCGATGTTGCCCACATGCTGAATGTAGATCGTCACGATAAACGACAGCATAACGGAGAGCATCTTGAAGTTGCGGAGGATAAATTCTTTGAAAGGTTCCATAGCATTATTGTTGAATTATCAGCGAGAAAGCATCCCGCAGGACGCGGATCAGCGGCTCGGCAGCCGCGCTGTTCCAAAGGCCATACGCCGCCATGACGACCAGCAGTGCCATGTAGACCCAAAAGGCGACCTCCTGCCTATCGATCTTCTTCCTGGGCATGTGCGGGTG
>UMBV01067501.1_pt1 | contig 18267 bp, 16 predicted proteins | sample 1964061 | NCBI WGS metagenome assembly UMBV01 (sample SAMEA4835951, study PRJEB28245) | human gut metagenome | biome: gut microbiome; material: fecal sample | place: Denmark | collected 2008
TTTTTCAAACCATTTTTCGCTTGTTACTACTGTTTTTTTAATATATCATATAAAAAGAGATATATCTATAGAATATATAAAGATTTTGAAAATATTTATTTTCTTATGTGCAGGAAGCGTCCCTAAAGGGGCAGGAACGGAGATTAATTATGAAGAAACTATCAGCAGAAAAACGCAATATGATTCTTGAGGGTAACCTCTTTCAGGCCATAATTGTACTTGCCATTCCAATTATGATAAACAGCTTTATTCAGTCCATGTACAATCTGACAGATACATACTGGCTGGGACAGATTGGTACTAATCCAATGGCTGCAATAACACTCGTTTCCCCGGTTCAGAATATTATCATCAATTTCGGACAGGGCATTACAACTGCCGGTGCAATCCTCATATCGCAGTATATAGGGGCCGGTGAAAAACGTCAGGCAGGAATAATGGCTAATCATCTGTATATATGCTCAATGATATTTGCATTTGTATGCGCATCAATATGCATTATTGCCACACCCGGTATTGTCAGATGGCTCGGTGCTGATGGTGACGTACTTAATTTTGGCATAACTTACCTCAGAGTTGTTGTTATTGATATGCCGTTTCTTTTTACAATTAATATGTACAATGCCATACGTCAGGCTCAGGGAGATACGCTGAAGCCAATGCTCATGAATCTTCTGGGAATATGTATTAACTTTGTACTCGATCCTCTTCTTATGATTGTATTTGACATGGGAATTCTCGGTGCCGCACTTGCGACTCTTCTGGCGAAGGTGCCACCTGCACTCATCTGTCTGTACTCACTGTTTAAAACAAAACAGGGTATTCGGCTTTCATTAAGGGGATTCCATTTTGAATCCTCAAAGATACTGTCAATCATCAAAGTCGGCCTTCCTACCGCAATAGGCGGAAGTACCATGCAGTTCGGTTTCCTTCTTATGACCAAAAATGTTTTAAAATACGGTTCAATCGCAACCGCTGCCTACGGAATCGGCAACAAGATTAACAGCATAATCACCATGCCGTCTAACGGAATAGGTTCAGCCGTATCAACAATCGTCGGACAGAATATGGGTGCGAAACAGGTTGACCGTGCCAACAAAGGTTACAAGATTGCTATGGCAATGGCAATTATCTTCCTTTTTGTCGGAGGAATGATATTTTCAAGAAGACCGGTATCACAGGCACTCGTAAATATATTCACCAAAGATGGTGCCGTATCTAATCTTGCAACAGACTTCTTAAGCCTCATGGCATTCTGGTGCTGGACTAACGGTATCTACAATGCGACAAGCGGTCTCTTCCAGGGTTCCGGCCATACGATGATAACAATGCTCGTTGATGCCTCACGTATATGGGTCTTCCGTTTCTTAGTGCTTTTTATATGCGAGACGATACTTCATCTCGGAGTTGCAAGCATATGGTATGCCGTTGTTGTCAGCAACGCAACATCTTCAGTTATTCTTATCATTCTTTACTTCACGGGAATATGGAGAAAATCGACGGTTAAGATTGAAAATGATAGTGAAAAACAGGCTGCATAATAAGCAGCCTGTTTTCTTATATTTATAACATTTACTGTTCTTCGCCGGTTCTTTCATCCATCTCAACATAATCACAGTGTGTTCCGACATACTTATACGCCGGACGGATAATCTTGCCTTTGTTTACAAGTTCTTCAAGACGGTGTGCACACCATCCTGATGTACGTGCTATTGCAAATATAGGCGTGAAGAGTTCCTCCGGAATTCCAAGCATTGTATACACAAAGCCGCTGTAAAAATCGACATTGGCACATACCGGCTTTACAAGATGTCTCTTCTGTGCAATGATAGCACCTGCTGTCTGCTCTACAAGCTCGTACAGTGCGAACTCCTTCTGAAGTCCCTTCTCCTCTGAGAGGCTCTTCGCATATCTCTTAAGTATCACGGCTCTCGGGTCTGAATCTGTATAGACTGCATGTCCCATACCATATACGAGACCCGACTTATCAAACGCGTCTTTATCAAGTATCCTGGTAAGGTATGCCCTGACCTCATCAACATTAGTCCAGTCTGATACATTCTCCTTGATATTCTGGAACATCTTCTGAACCTTAAGATTGGCGCCTCCGTGACGTGGTCCCTTAAGAGAAGCTATACCTGCAACTATTGCCGAATATGTATCAGTACCACTTGATGTAACAACATGTGTTGTGAATGTTGAGTTATTACCGCCGCCATGCTCTGCATGAAGGATAAGTGCAACATCAAGCACCTTCGCCTCAAGATCTGTGAATATTCCATCACTTCTGAGCATATACAGCAGATTCTGTGCTGTTGAATAATCCTTACGCGGATTACGGATAATCATGTTCTGGTCAAGTCTGAAATGTCCGTATGCCTGATATGAATATGCTGCTATAAGCGGCGTCTTCGCTATCATCTGGAGTGACTGACGCAGTACATTGGATACCGATATATCATCCGGATTGCCATCATATGAATAAAGATTAAGAATACTCTTCATCATTGAATTCATAATGTTGGCACTCGGTGCTTTCATAATTACATCACGTATAAAGTCACCGGAGAGTTCACTAAGATCTGCAAGGATTCCGATAAAGCTCTTGAGCTGTGACTTAGTTGGAAGTGAACCAAACAGAAGAAGATATGTCACCTCTTCAAATCCGTAGAAGCTGTCCCTGCTTCCCTGAATCAGCTCGCTTACATTGTAGCCCTGATAATAAAGGTTGCCATCTGTAGGAACCTTCTTACCATCAACAATCTTACTTCCTACAACATCCGAAATCTCTGTAAGTCCTGTAACAACGCCATTACCGTTGCTGTCTCTCAATCCTCTTTTAACATCATGCTTAGTATAGAGTTCCACGTCAAAGGCTCTTGACTTCATACAACTCTCAACAAGCTGTCCAAACTCCGCATCATGTTGTGTTATTTCCATCATCGATCTGTTGTCCACGGTAATGCTCTCCTTTACTTTCCTCAAAATAATGTGCTTATTTTAACCTATTGTCGAAAAAAAGACAACATTTAAATAGTATTTTCTTAATAAATTAAGCTTTTTATTTCTTTTACTTTCGATTATTAGTCACTTTTTCAACAATCTCATCAAACGGAACCGGTCTGTAATCCGTGCGTTCTACGCTCACACAGTATGACTGTTCACTGTAATCTTTGTACAGCTGACTGCCATGCACATGTCCAAATATGTTGGCATAAGGCATATTGCGGCACACATACACAGGTTCGTGCGAAAGAATCCAGAATCCTTCATATATTATTGGATATCTGCTGACAAACTCAAAACCGCATCTATACCAGAAATCCTCCGTAACAATATCATGGTTGCCAAGTATCAGGCTCTTGTGTCCGTTAAGCCTGCAGGCAAGCTCTGTATTCCTGCCGACACTTTTATAAGCCGAGAAATCACCCAGCACGAATACATTGTCATCTTCACCTACAGTCTCGTTCCATCCGGCAATAAGCTTCTCTTCCATATCATCGGTATCCGCAAAAGGCCTGTTCTCATATCTTATAATGTCCGCATCTCCAAAATGCGTATCCGCAATAAAGAATGTTCTCATATCAATTCCATTTCTGTATTATATAATCTCCATGCAGTGTTCCGCCTGCGACCTGCGCAGAAGCGGCCTGTCATTATTAACCGCCACGCCTTCTCCCACAGAACCATACTCTGCAAAGCGCGCATTCTTATATGAATTGCCGCTCATGTCACTGTATCCGTTGTCACATACAACATCGCTCATATAACAGTTAATGAAAAATGCTGCAGCATCCCTGCCCCATGGACGGGCAAGCCTGTACGCCTTCGTTTCTATCCTGTCATCAGCATAGAATCTGCAGTTTCTGAATATAAAACCGTATTCCGCATCTGCATGTGTCCTCGGTGCAGTAAAGCATCCATCCGCCTTATATGGTGTGTATCTTCCGATTATATCGCAGTCATCGAATATTGCAGCACCGCATCCATATATAAAGTCAACATTGCCTTCGATATGACAGCAGCTAAAATGCTGGTGTGTGGTAATATCCGGCGAAAAATCATCCTTGTCGGCTGCATCAACAAACAGTGTATCCTGATATCCGAGCAGAGTAATATTGGTAACCGATACATTATCTGCAAGTATAGCCAGAGCATCTGCCTGCTGGTCTGTTCCGTCTGCATAAGGATATGTATTCTCTATACTTATATTGCACATTGAGAATCCTGTTGCCGTATACTCAACAAGCATCGCATTCCTGTCACGCATTCCCGCCGCTGTTCCGTCCGCAACACATGCATTGAACTCAATTCTGGTTTTTTTTGCATCTTCACCGATAATACTTACATCCGCACGTTCAACGACAACTCTCTCCCTGTAGACACCATTCTTAACAAATATGACATCTCCATCACCCGGCATTCCATGTACAAGTGCATCGCTTATTCTGGAATACTGCGGAATACCTGATGCATCCAATGCGCCCTGTGCTCCCTTGTATGAAGCATCCACTACACAGTTATAGTACGGCATGCACAGGAAATTGAATACCTTTCTCGACCTGCTTCCGGTTACGGATTCAAATATAACTTCTATCTTATTAAAACCTTTTGCAGGGTATCCCTCTATCCTGATACTCTCGCCTGCACCACATGCGATACAGCCTTCGCAGTCGCGTTGTCCATGTGTGAATCCATCGAGTGCCTCCGCCGCATCCCGGCCATTTACAAGCACTTTATATCTGCCGTCAGTGTTATAGTGTCCTGTTATATAGAAATAATGTGCGCCAAGCGTATCATTACTCTTATCATCAACTACCATTTCAACCTGCCTGTCATTAACTGCATACACAGCTTCCGCTTTATCGCTTATACGCAGTGCCTGCTGTGGTTCTCCCGGATTGCTGCAATTATCTTCTGAATATGATATTACATAATAATACAGCGGGTCATATCCGCATGACTTATCAGTAAAGCTTACAACGGATTCTCCGTCAGCAGCTTTCTTTGCATCTTTCCCTGTAAATGTTCCCATAAGGACATCATTGTCACCACACACATTACATGTATCAGCGCGGAATACTTTCCACTCATATGCATCATCCGTAAGCTTAAGGCTTATATCTATTCCGTCCGCACTTCCAATTGCAGTAAGAGACGCATCGTCGAGAGGTCTGATATAATGTACTGCCTCTGACTGCGCATATGATGATTTATTAACCTCATTGCCGATTCTTCCGTATACCCTGAATGTATAATCACCGCTGTTTTCCGGTGTATATGCAAATGCTGTCGTCGCCGCAGTTCCTACATTAATATATGCTTCATTATTATAAGATACTTCAACATCATACTCGCAGTATCCATCACATGTCTCTGCCTCCCAGCCGAGTTCTATGCGGCGTCTGTCGGATGATTCTCCTGCCTTTGTTATCTTGGTAACAGCCGGAGGTTCACAGTCCGGCTTATAGTAGTCATCCTGATTATAGATAACACTGCCTGACGCATCCTTAAGCGTAAGCCTCGCTATATCTGCTTCAACTCCCGCAAGAGCAATTCCATACCGCACACTCCGTCCGCTTTGCAGTGTCTCATATGTCTGTGTCAGGTCAAATGTATTATCATCCTCCAAAATTAGCTTTCTTCCCATAGCATCCCATACCTGAAGAGTCGCTATATTATTGCATTTGGAATACATCATCCTGTATGTCGTTCCTGTAAAACTGTCCTTATCTATAGCAGCAGACTTTGGATTACCATTGGCTCCCATACCGCTTGCTGTTGAAAAGGTATGCTGGAACACACAATTCTTTTGTCCATGAAGTACATCACAATGCACAGGCATTCCTTCAACAGCATCAAACTGCCCTATTGCTATACCCTGCTTGTCCGTTCCTGCATCAACAGACTTAAGCCTTATCGCAGCCGATATTGTGCAGTCATCATTGCGCGGTTCAAACAGTAAGTATGTACATTCCCTGTCCTCGCGTATGTTCCCCCTGACCTTATGTACTTTGTCAAGCACACTCTTCACTGACAGGACATTGCCTGCATCTTTGCATTCAACCTGCGTGCTCTCAGAATAAATGCCACTGTAAGATCTGCTGCTTGTACGCTCCGGGCCATCCCCTTTCATTCCGCGGCCTGTCTTTATATAGTAGATAAATATATCTTCATAACTGCCGTCATCCATTCTGAAGCCGCCCGGAATAGTCCCTGCTTTTGTAAATCCAAGCTTCTCATACAGATTGTTAGCAGCCGTATTTGATTCCACAACAGCATTGAACTGAAGTATTCTGAAGCCAAGCTCCCCTGCCTGTCTTATGCAGTCACGCACAAGAAGTTCCCCGACATGTCTTCCCCTGCAATTCCTGTCAACTGCGTAGCTGGCATTACTTATATGTCCACAGCGTCCTATATTATTGGGATGCAGTATATACATTCCGACAATTCTTCCTGTCTCATCCTCTGCGACACCACAATAACTCTGCCCCTCAAAAAACCGTCTTCCGCCTGCCGTACTTAATGTCTCAAGCTGTGGGAATGCCACTCCTTCTTCAACTACCTGGTTCCATATAGGAACCATAGACTTAACATCTTCTTTTTTGTACTGTCTGATAATAATATTGCTTTCCATTGTCACTCTCCATATAAAATTATTTATTATTTTAATTCATCTTAAATGTATCACCATTCATACGGGTTGCCTGTCTCTCAGAAGCAGCTGCCTCAAGCAGTTCCATTTTCTTAAATCCAAATATTCCTGCAAATGCTGACCTCGGGAACATCATTATTGCTGTGTTATATTTGGTAACAGTATCATTGTAAAACTGGCGTGCCTTTACAATCTTATCCTCCGTGTCGGCAAGCTCCTTCTGCAACTGAAGGAAATTTGAATTCGCCTTAAGCTCCGGATACTTCTCACCAATTGCGAGCATACGTGAGGCCTCATGTCCGAGTGCCTCTCCGGCCGTATATGACTCTGCCGGTGATGCTGCAGACAATACTTTGCTTCTAAGCTCTGTAACCTGTGTAAGTGTCTGCTGCTCATAAGAAGCATATCCCTTGGTTGTCTCGATAAGATTAGGAATTAAATCCGCACGTCTCTTGAGCTGCACCTCTATCTGTGCCCCCTGATTCTCCACACGGTTTCTGAGGACAACCATGCCGTTATAGCACCTTATAACCGCTATTGCTATAAATGCTATTATTACAAATACAACCCCTGTGACAATCATAATTGAATTTGCCATATTCTTATATTCCTCCATTCTGCAAACGCATTTTCCTGATATCCGCAACTATCTGCTCATTCTCCTCAAGCACAACCGCATATATAAGATAATCATCCCACAATGCGAGCTGGCTCTTATCTGCTTCACTCAGGTTTGAGTAATCATGTATGAAATTCTTCATTCCATATACATATTCCGCCATCTCATTACCTGACTGCGTTCTTCGGTATCTTTGCTTCGTCGCTGTCGACACGATACCTCCAACCACCATTATTCCCGGCATAAAGAAAGCTGCAAGCATCACAATAGCCGCTAATATCAGCTCCGCCATAACCGGATAATACTGCGGATACATGCTCAGATACTCTACCTGTTCACGAAAAGTTGCCGTATCGGGCAGCGCATCAAGTATCTGCTCAAGTTCGTCCAGCTGCGGTGTAATCGCATTAATAAGAAATGCCATCCCGACAATGATTATTATTGGAACAAGGCATCCTGCCGCCTTTCCTGCTGTTTCTTTCACTTTACTCCTCTTAGCAAACAGACCGTCATATATATATCCGTCATCTATAGCCTCCTGTACCGCCATGCGCTGCCATGCCGCTTCATCAACCGCATCACACCCACGTTCGGTAAGTGCCTTCACCAGATATCTGTCACTATTGCGTAATACCGGATTCATCTGCCAATCCCCATCGGTATCCAATGCATACCTGCCATATTCATCCGTCTTGATAATGCCAAGATTCTCATACTTTAAAATACACGCTGCAATATCCTTGCGCTTTTCAATCTTAAGGTCTGCAAGCAGGCTTATTGTTCCCGGTGCAAGTCCGTCAAGCTTATCCCTGTAATAATCTATGTCATTTACCGTGATAAATGTGCTCCTCTTAAGCAGCTGCCTCCTCGCAGTATGAATAACCACCTTAAAAAGCATCACCCAAAACAATCCGAGTATAAGCCCCACAAGCGCCTGCATGCCTATCATTACCGCAATAATTGCCGGTGTGGGGTTATCCGCCAGAACTTCCTCCACCTGATCCCATGTTATTATAATGTCACGCAGCATAAAGCCTATCGGAATCAGCCATACCAGATGTTCTGCCATTGTCAGCCTGTTAAGCTGCCGACTTTTAAACACCTTCTTCTTTTTTATATGAAACAACCGAGCTTCCTCCCATATACCGATTATTAGCTGTGCCATGCCGATTAGCAATCTCCCAAAATTATTCAGCCAAGCGATTCTGCTATCTTATCCACAGTCTCTGTATCTATACCTAAGACTTCAGATATCTCCTCACGCGTCAGCTTACCCTGTCTGAGAAGCTTAGCCGCATTCTCAAGCTTCTCTTCATTCTTGCCTTCAGCATGTCCTTCATTTCTTGCTTCATCGCACAATTCCTCAACTGCTCTGCACATCGCTGCCACTCCTTCCTCATCTTCCTTAAAATATCTTACTCTGTCCGCAAGCTTTGCATAATGCATATCATCCGGATTAGTGCATGAAAAATCATACATAAGCTTTCCGATAGGTGTGTCATCACGCCATCTTCCGTTGACGTACAATATATGCGTTCCGTCGCCAAAACTCTGACCCGTCTCTGCCACAACTCTGCTGACATGATATACTGCCCTGTTATCTCGCATGACATCATTCTCTGTTATAAATATAACATATGTCTCCGGCAGCTCTTCCACATCCATGCCGGCATCCAGAATATTAGCATCAATTATACTGCTGTTATATCTTGCCCTCTTTACACCTGCACCCTTATCCGACCTCTGAATCTCAAAATTATATTTTCTGTCGGAAGAGTCTGTTGCAAATATATCAAGCCTCACAGATCTGCCATGCAGGTTCTTAATACTATACTGTGTATGCACTTCCTGAACCTTAATATCATCCCTATTCATTATAATATGAAGCAACAGCTCCGTACATTCAATATTGTCCTCAAAGACCCTGCTCATAAAATCATCATCAAGCAGCCGGAAGCCCTTAATCTTCCGAATCAGAAGCTCACGCCTTGATTCACGTCTATCCTCGCTTATACCTGCATGTATATTATTCTCTTTTCCCCTCATTCAATATCCCTTTCAATAATCATCAAACATTCTGCATTATCAAAAGAGACTCCGGACTCTCTTTAAAGCAAGAAAATATTATCACATAGTACCATACGAAACAATAGCCAATATACACGAAAATATTTATGCATATTCTTGACAGATTAACAAACTTTTCGGAATTTCAGACTTTTTTACCCATCACGCCTCAGTCCACGCCAGTGCACACCTTACTGCACGTTCCCAGCCTGACAGAAGCTCCTGCCTCCCCGCATCTGCCAGATCCGGATGAAATGTATTGGATATCGCCCAGTTCTTACGGATATCATCCTTATCCTTCCAGTATCCAACCGCAATTCCCGCAAGATACGCCGCGCCGAGTGCCGTTGTCTCAACACACTCCGGTCTTAGCACATCCACATTCAGGATATCCGACTGGAACTGCATCAGGAAATCATTCTTCGATGCCCCGCCGTCAACTTTGAGCTTTGGGATATCAACACCGGATTCATTTTCCATAATCTTAAGAATATCATATGTCTGATAAGCCATCGACTCAAGAACTGCCCTGACAAAATGCGCCTTCGTGCAGCCTCTCGTAATTCCTACGACCGTTCCCCTTGCATACGGATTCCAATACGGTGCGCCAAGTCCCGTAAATGCCGGCACAACATACACTCCCGCCGTATCCTCAACCGACCTTGCATATTCCTCCGACTGCGCCGAAGTCTCAAGAATATTCATCTCATCACGAAGCCACTGTATTCCTGCGCCTGCCACAAAAATACTTCCCTCCAGCGCATACTGCACATCATTATCCGTTCCGGCAGCAATCGTTGTCAGCAGTCCGTTCTTTGATTCAACCGCCTTATCGCCTGTATTCATCAGCAGAAAGCAGCCGGTTCCATATGTATTCTTAACCTCGCCCGCATCAAAGCAGCACTGTCCGAACAGTGCCGCCTGCTGGTCTCCCGCCGCACCCGCAATCGGTATGCAGCCGCCAAACAGGCTGTTTTCGGTATATCCGTATACACATCCCGAAGGCTTAACCTGCGGAAGCATCACCTCAGGAATGTCAAAATACTCAATAATCTTCTTGTCCCAGCACAGATTATGTATATCAAACATCATAGTTCTTGATGCATTGGTATAGTCCGTCACATGCACCTCGCCCTTTGTAAGATTCCAAATAAGCCATGTGTCCACAGTTCCGAACAGAAGATTCCCCGCCGCCGCATCTTTTCTCGCGCCTTCCACATTATCAAGAATCCACGCCAGCTTCGACGCCGAAAAATACGCGTCCGGCACAAGTCCTGTAGTCTTTCTCACATAATCTTCCATGCCGTCACACTTCAGCCTGTTAATATAGTCCGCCGTCCTCCTGCACTGCCATACAATCGCATTGTAAATGGGCCTGCCGGTACGCCTGTCCCACACAACCGTCGTCTCACGCTGGTTAGTAATCCCCAGCGCCGCAATATCATCCGCAGAAGCACCGATTCTGCTTACAGCCTCAGTAACAACCGACATCTGCGATGCCCATATCTCCATCGGGTCATGCTCAACCCAGCCCGGCTCAGGGTATATCTGTGCGAACTCCTTCTGTGCCATACTGCAGATCCGCCCCTGCTTATCAAACAGAATGCATCTGGAGCTTGTCGTTCCCTGATCAAGTGACATTATATATTTATTCATATTACTCATACTAATCTCCATTCCCTGCGCTAATCAATCCCATTATACAAAAAATACCCATTGTAAACAATATCACAACAGGTTTCCATCAATATATCTTACATATTTAATTAACAACTATACCCTAGGTCAGGGAACTAAGATAGACATTCAGTAACTGTAATGCTGTTTCCCTCGTCTTTGGTGAGCTGTTATTCAGCCACTTCTCCCTGTGTCATTCCGAGCTTCTTACGATAAGCAAGTAAATTGTTACCTATCATTCTAAAATCATACAGCAGCACTTCCGTTCCTCCTCTTTCGACCTTATATAGGAATTATACTTCCTATATACTTTGACAACTAGGAAGTACGGTTATATAATTATAGGAACCATAGTTCTTATTAGCAGATACTGTTATTTATTACCGGTTTATTATGAATATCAGTACCCCATTTTAAGGTTCCATTGGTTTTTATATAGGAGCCACACTTCCTATTCAATACAAATAATATCAAAAAAAGGAGGAGAAAATTATGGCAAATGTACATACTGTTGATTTGGTAAACAGGATACTTCCTAATGTTGGTGACACAATCTCTGTAGAAGATTACAGAGCCAACTCGAAGAACTCGGATATGTTGCCAAACAACAGGCCGGCAGCCTCGGTGGTGCATCTAATTCAGGTGTAATCGAGATAAAAGACGGCATGGTTACGATGGCAAAGATAAATATGTACCTGTGCACAAACTTAGAATGCCCTGAGAACGGGCAGAAATGGAGAATAATATAAATATGAAAATGACAAATACCTTATTTGATAAAATAAAATCTCACACATCGGCTGTACTGTCCCTCATGACAGTAACATGCCTCTCATTATCAGCACTGTCCCTTGGTGCCTGCGGCAATGAGGCGCAGCCCGTATCCGCCCAATCTGCGGCAGTTCTGAATACTCAGGAATCAGCTTCCGCAGTATCCGCAGCTTCATCGCAGTCTTCTACGCCTGCTGCAGAACCATCCGCATCCGGCGCAGTTACATCCGAATCTGCCGCAGTATCAACAAACACATCCGCATCCAATTCATCCACCACAGAATCGTCTATTGCAGCATCATCCTCCGCTTCTGCTCCATCACAGGAGCCGGTTCCTGCCACAGAATCGTCTTCTGCTGCCGTAACTCAGGAAGATAATAAGAATGTTGAGGTTGTATCTCAGGCTGCTGAAAATTATGCTTCTATCGATGCTGATCCTGAGAAGATTAAGTCTGATATTATCGATCAGTTCCATGCTTGGTGTGATTATATTCGTACAAGTGCAGGATATCCTGATGATCAGTATCCTGATGATCAGTACATTGCTGTTAAGCGTTATAATCTTTATCTTATATGTCTTCTTTTTGGTAATGATAAAGGTGTCGGTAATGCCTATGAAGGAGTATTTACTCTTGATGAGCAGCTTAACAGGATGAGATATGCTTTCTTTAATCGTATTCCTTATTCTCTCGCTACATGTACTATCGAATACAAGGAAGTTCTTTCAGACTGGTTTAAGGGTGATGGTCCTGAATTTAAGGCAATTAATTCTATCGTATTATCTTCTCCTGCTCTTGAAGGAAGATCAGCTAAGACCTTCGATGGTATTCCTGCCGATCTTGAAGCTGACATAGTAGGTGTAGAAGTTGGAGGTGACATCCTCAACTGCCATGTCTATCTTTCATCTGAGAGAACTTCTGATGGTTCTGTATCAAGATACAGAGTATTAGACTGCAAGACTAACTAATTGAATGATTATAAGAAAGGTATGCATATACGAAGACCATCGTGATGAGACAGGACAGAGCGGTTCTTCAAATAATAAGAACTTCTAACTAAAAGCACAGTATACACAAGCCTGTAAGTCAGCAGTTGTCAGTGGTACTATCCGCGCAGCTGCCTGCCTTGTGTGTACTGTGCTTTTTTAACTTTCATGAGCTGTAAAGACAGCTGTGTACAGCTATGTAAAATCACGCTGATGTATAATTATGTCACATTGACATTAATGAGCAGATGTGTACTTCGCCAGCGCCTCCTCTGCCTGCTCTCTTGTAAGGTGGGAATCTTCCTGAAGCAACGCTATAATCTGCTCATCAGTCTGTCCGAGCCTGCGGCATGTGCGGATTGTTCCACTAACTTCGCCTTCTTCAATACCTTCCTGCCTGATCTTCTCCTCAATCTCAAAACTCTTCATATATGCAAGACCTACCTCTCCATCCTGCTTGACAGCCTCCACCATCTTATGGAGCTCCATCAGTTCTTTCGTGCAGGCGTTCTCTGCAACGGAGTTCTCCATATAGTGTAATAACTGCCGCAGTTGCTCTGTCGGATGTCCTTCTGTCCCACCTGTATACAGAAATATCGTCCTGTCACCGTCATCATACGGCATATCAGGCACTTCCACACAGCTCTTTTTCACTGTATACACCATCCTATTAAGCCCAAACGGGTCATATGGCATGATGAATATGACAATCACATCGCGAAGGTCATCGTAATTACTGCCTGAGCTGAGATTGGCCGTGTCAATCTTATCATGGTAGACATCCAGCCTGATACCATGCCTCTCAGGGTTGTCCCCAATAAGAAACTTCTGTGTGACTACATTAAGCTTCCCAATCTTACGGTTCAGTATGCAGCTCAGGATGTAGCGTGATGCCGCTTCGCCATACTCCTTATGACCTATAAGGCTGCCTGCCAGAAAGTCATCCACAATGTTCATCTGTTCCAAAGGTTTCATATTTTCTCCTGTTCCCACAGTGCATGCAGGGAAGGAAGAAATACAGAACCTATATATCTTAGGATATGACGCACAATCTACAGATACCAACATTCCGCTACAGACCGTCAATCCCATCTTCCGTCCAATGCACTATGCTATAAAAATGTTAAATGAGTTACAAAAGCATAGAATTCATTGAATAAAGATTAGAAATAGATCAACTTACGTTGTTGAATTGTAGAATATATGCTTTGTGTTGATTGTAGCAGAGTGCAGGCAAAAACACAAGTAAAAAAAGGAACAAGCACATAAGTACTCATTCCTTTTACCAATCCTTATATTAAGTGGCTCTCAGACTATTAAATCCTGCTGTCAATTAACCAAAGTATCTCTTTAACAGGCCTTCAAAAGCTCTTCCGTGTCTGGCCTCATCCCTAGCCATCTCATGAACTGTATCATGGATTGCATCAAGGTTAGCAGCCTTAGCACGCTTAGCAAGGTCTGTCTTGCCTGCTGTTGCGCCGTTCTCAGCAGCAACTCTGAGTTCAAGATTCTTCTTAGTACTGTCTGTTACAACCTCGCCAAGGAGTTCCGCAAACTTGGCAGCATGCTCTGCCTCTTCATAAGCAGCCTTCTCATAGTAAAGTCCAATCTCAGGATATCCTTCTCTGAATGCAACTCTTGCCATTGCAAGATACATACCGACCTCTGAGCACTCACCGTTAAAGTTGGCTCTTAAGTCTGCCATGATGTCCTCGCTTACACCCTGTGCAACTCCTACCGTATGCTCTGCAGCCCATGTCATGCCTGAATCCTGAACCTTGAACTTGTCAGCAGGTGCATGGCATACCGGACACTCAGCCGGTGCTGCATCTCCTTCATATACATATCCGCAAACTGTACATACAAACTTCATATTGTTATCCTCCTTTAAAATCATAAATGTTATATTGCAATCATTAACATGTTAGTAATGATTACTGTTTTGTTGTTGATATTAATTTATCATCTTTTATCATTATTGTCAACACTTATTTTGCTTTTATTTTCTTTTTTTATGCATGCCGGACATACGCCGCTGAAGAACAGCTTGTGTCCCTGAATCTTTCCGCCGAATCCGTCCTGAACCATCTCATCTATTGCCATGAGCTTCCCTGCATCTATATTCATAAGGTCGATTATCGCTCCGCACCGCGTACATTCAAAATGATAGTGCGGGCTTACATTGCCGTCAAAATGCACCGAGCCGTCATCACACGGAACCTTAACCGCATGTCCCATATCAACAAGCAGGGTAAGATTACGGTATACTGTACCAAGACTTATCTTCGGAAACTCCCTGCGGACATTCTCATATACGACCTCTGCCGTCGGATGATCCTTGCGGCTTATAAGAAATGTAAGAATCGCGTCTCTTTGTCTGCTGTGCTTTATTGCTGCCATATCATCACCTCTTTTAACTCTTTTAATTATTTTAGAATTGATAACTATTACTATTAATGATATTTTACACAAATAATGGGGAGAAGTCAATTCCTATTTCTACCTATTAAAATCATGTCAAATTAAGAGAATTGTTGACATTCTCAAATTCGTGACTTATACTTGAGATAATTTATTTATATAGTCGAAAGGAAGGATTCGGTAATGGAAAAGAAAGATATCGACTGGGGCAATCTTGGATTTGCCTACATGCCTACAGACAAGAGATTTGTTGCTAACTACAAGAACGGAGCATGGGATGAGGGAACACTTACATCTGATCCTAATGTCGTACTTAACGAGTGCGCATGTGTTTTCCAGTATTCACAGTCATGCTTTGAAGGACTTAAGGCTTACACAACAGAGGATGGACATATCGTAACATTCCGTCCTGACCTCAACGCAGAGCGTATGGCTAACTCAGCAAGAAGACTTGAGATGCCGGCTTACCCTGAGGACAAGTTTATTGAGGCAGTTGTTAAGACTGTTGAAGCTAACGAAGCTTATGTACCACCTTATGGTTCAGGTGCTACATTATACATTCGTCCATATATGTTCGGAAGCAACGCCGTAATCGGTGTTAAGCCTGCTGATGAATATCAGTTCAGAATTCTTACAACTCCTGTTGGTCCTTACTTCAAGGGTGGCGCTAAGCCTCTTACAATCAGAGTTTCAGATTTTGACCGTGCAGCTCCTCACGGAACAGGTCACATCAAGGCCGGTCTTAACTATGCAATGAGCCTTCATGCAATCGTATCTGCCCATCAGGAAGGTTATGATGAGAACATGTACCTTGATGCTGCAACAAGAACTAAGGTTGAGGAGACAGGTGGTGCTAACTTCATTTTCGTTACAAAGGATGGCACAGTTGTAACACCTAAGTCAGACAGCATTCTTCCATCAATCACACGTCGTTCACTTATGTACGTTGCTGAGCATTACCTTGGACTCAAGGCTGAGACAAGAGAAGTTTACTTCGACGAAGTTAAGGATTTTGCTGAGTGTGGTCTCTGTGGTACAGCCGCAGTTATCTCACCTGTCGGCAAGATTGTTGACCACGGCAAGGAGATCTGCTTCCCAAGCGGAATGACAGAGATGGGTCCTGTAACCAAGAAGCTTTACGAGACACTTACAGGCATCCAGATGGGTCGTATCGAAGCTCCAGAGGGATGGATTAAGGTAATAAAGTAATAAAGCATGATCTAATGTAATAAAGTAATTTAAAAAGTCATATGATATATCGCCGTTTTTCAACAGTTGCATATATCATATGACTTTTTTTCTGCCCGCACATGCTTATGCACAACCACCGCAGAGATTATAACCGCTGCAATACACACACTCTTATCATATCTCATTGCAGCAAGCGCAGCCCACCAGCATGTAAATGTTATTATCGACCGCCTGGAATGCGGATTAATTCTGACCGCCGAAAACAATATATAGAAAAATGCAAGGCACAGCGCAGGAACCCAGTCCGGTGCAAGCCCGATAAGCACACCGAACGATACGGCTATTGCTTTGCCTCCCCTGAACCTTCTGAACACCGGATATGCATGACCAAGCACCGGCGCAATCAGCACAGGTATTATGAGCATCGACTGCCCGGGTATATAATTAAGCGCCATATGCACCGGAAGATAGCCCTTGAGCAGATCTGTCGCAAGGACTAATATTCCGCACGTCACGCCCGCATTTTTAAATACATTTGCAGCCCCCGGATTCCCGTCATCACTCATCAGGGCAACATCCATGTCATACAGCCATTTCGGTATATAGTATGCCGACATAAAGCTTCCGCATACATATCCGGCTATGGCAAATATCAGCACAACCTTCATCTGCATAACTCCTCAATTATGTGAACAAGCTCCATGCCGCAGTTTCCTTTAATGCACCGCTTCTGGGCTTCTATCATCTGCTGCCGTCTGCTCCATGAGCTTATCAGTGCCATGCCTTCATCCACAAGATTCTCACGCTTTGGCGCTATTGCCATTCCATGCCTTACAAACAGCCCACTGTTAGCCTTCTCGCAGTCCGACAGCGGTTCCATAAATACAGCCGGAATCCTCATTATTGCGCTCTGCGTTGCCGTAAGACCGCCCGGCTTAGTAAATATCACATCGCATTTGTTCATGTAATCATAGACATTATTGACATAGCCGAGAACATTTATATGTCTGTCATTGCCATAGCTTTCAAGCATTCTTGCGTGAAGCTTCTCATTATTGCCACATACCGCAGTTATGCTGCACTCAGGCATTCCATTCTTAATCAGCCCGCCACGCAGCTCTCCTACAATCTGTGACATTCTTCCGGCTCCCATGCTTCCGCCCATAACAAGTATGTCACTGCAGGTATCATTGGCAGTGCGCTTATCATTGGCAGTGTAATCTCTTGGAGCAGGTATTCCGAGCGGTATCAGCTTATCCCTGTCAATCCCGCGCCTTACAAAGTCCTCCACGCAGTCCTCATGCGGTATGACATAATAATCACTGTCGGTCTCTTCCCAGAACGGAATACTCGTATAGTCCGTTGCAACCGCAATCGTAAGCGGCAGCCTGTAACCATTCCTCTTCATCCACGTAATCGTCTCAACCGGATAGAGGTGTGGCATCACAATGGCATCATAATGCCCTTTTTCAATCACCTCTGCGAGATGCCCTGCCATACCCGCATTAGCATAGTACACAGGTGACTTTATATTGATATTATGGTTAAATGTGCTTACAGCCCTTCCGATGTGATACACACCACGGAATACCGCCGGACACGCCTTGACACTCTTAACATATGCGCCGCACACAGCCCTGTCCACAAGCTTGCCGTGCAAAGCAAGATAATTAGGCATAAAGTCAGCCACATGGCCGCAATCCGTCAGTGCTTCCGCAATTCCCGCACCACAGGCATTGTGTCCTCCGCCGGTGGCACAAGACAGAACCAGAACCTTCATGTTGTGTATCTCCCTTCTGAAAAAGTGTGATTTGATGTTTCGGCAGGTGACGCCGGGAGAGGCGGCAAGGCAACGCAGGCCCGCTCTCGCTGCTTAGAGCT
>UMBV01061303.1_pt1 | contig 17790 bp, 20 predicted proteins | sample 1964061 | NCBI WGS metagenome assembly UMBV01 (sample SAMEA4835951, study PRJEB28245) | human gut metagenome | biome: gut microbiome; material: fecal sample | place: Denmark | collected 2008
GTGTGCCTTTTCATTTTGAAACAAGGTTCACGGATTCAGGAGAGAGATAATGGATTTTTTGCAAAAGTTACAGGAATAAATGAAAACGCAGAAAGGAGCTAAAATGGCGACATATGTAATCGGTGATATTCATGGACAATTGGAACAGCTGAAAGTCCTGCTGGAAAAGATGAAATTCAATGAAAATGACGAACTGTATGTGATGGGGGATGTCGTGGACCGTGGACCGGATCCCATCAAAGCATTGCAGTATCTGATGACGCTGCCAAATTGTGTATGTATCGCAGGAAATCATGAATGGATGGCACTGGAAAGTCTGAAACTTATGTTAAATGAAATAACGGAAGAGTTTATCCAAACGCTTGATGAAAATCAGGTAACGATACTGCTTGACTGGCTTCGCAATGGAGGAAAAACGACGATGGATCAATTTTGTAAATTGTCGAAGGAAGAGCGGCAGGAAGTGCTTGATTTTATAGGCGATTTTGAGGCATATGTGGAATTGAAAATCCAGGGACAAAAATATCTTCTGGTTCATGCCGGCTTGAATGATTTTTATTATAAAAAGCCGATCGAAGAGTATACCATTGATGATCTGCTATGGACGCGCACCGATTATGAGATGCCCTATTACGAAGATAAAATCGTGATCACAGGGCATACACCAACACAGACAATTCTTGGAAATGACAGACCCGGTTATATTTATCGCAAATATAATCATATTGCCTTGGATTGTGGTGCCTGCTCACATAACGGACGTCTCGCCGGAATATGTTTGGAAACGGGAAAGGAGTATTATTCGAGGGAGTAGAAATTGTAGATTTGCAAGAGGAAACTACGGGCTCTGGTTTTGGAATAATATCCTACAACAAATTTTTCTTGACATTTCCCCCAAAACCCCCTATTATAAAAGATAAGTGAAATGCGTGGAAGAAGAGGAGTACACAAAGAAACGCCAGCAGAGAGGATTTTCACCGGCTGAAAGAAATCCGGCAAGTGGTTTGTGGAAGGTAGCTTCGGAGCATGATCTTTGAAGCAGATATTGTGTGTAGAAGATCACGGTTCGCCCCGTTATCGGCAGAATGAGGAATAAAACGCAGGAAAGAGGAAACCTGCATTTATTTGAAATAAGGTGGTACCGCGGCTCTGCCGCCCTTATAGAGGGAAGGTACCTGATTGAAGCGAATGACTCCGGAAGGTATTCTTCCAGAGTTTTTTTATTATTATCGGAGGTAATCATGAGAAAAGAATTGGAAAAAAATTATGATCCAAAAGACATTGAAGACCGTCTTTATTCCAAATGGATCAGCAAGAAGTATTTTCATGCGGAAGTAAATCCGGATAAGAAACCGTATACGATTGTAATTCCGCCACCAAACATCACGGGACAGCTTCACATGGGACATGCCCTTGACAATACGCTGCAGGACATTCTCATTCGTTTTAAGAGAATGCAGGGTTATGAAGCTCTTTGGCTTCCGGGAACTGACCATGCGTCGATTGCAACCGAAGCGAAAATCGTGGAGGCGATGCGAAAAGAGGGAATTACGAAAGAAGATATCGGACGTGAAAAATTCCTGGAGCGTGCCTGGGACTGGAAAAAACAGTACGGCGGACGTATCGTATCCCAGCTTAAGAAAATGGGATCTTCCTGTGATTGGGACAGAGAGCGTTTTACGATGGACGAGGGTTGCAATAAAGCCGTTAAGGAAGTATTTGTAAAACTTTATAATAAAGGATTGATCTACCGCGGTGAGCGTATCATCAACTGGTGCCCTCATTGTCTGACATCCATTTCCGATGCCGAGGTAGAGTACGAAGATCAGAAGGGACATTTCTGGCATCTGCGCTATCCGTTTGCGGATGGAAGCGGTTATATCAATTTGGCGACAACCCGTCCGGAAACTCTTTTGGGAGATACGGCGGTGGCTGTCAATCCAAACGATGAACGATACAAAGATCTGGTTGGAAAAATGCTTGTCCTTCCATTGGTTCACCGCGAGATTCCGTTGATTGCGGATGATTACGTAGATATGGAATTTGGAACCGGTGTCGTAAAGATCACGCCGGCACACGACCCGAACGACTTTGAAGTAGGACTTCGCCACAATCTGCCAATTATCAATGTAATGACAGACGACGCGAAGATTGTCGATGAATACGAGAAATACGCCGGAATGGACCGCTACGAAGCACGTGAAGCCATCGTAAAAGATTTGGAAGCAGAAGGCGCATTGGTAAAAGTAGAAGATCACGATCATAATGTAGGAACCTGCTACCGCTGTGGTACGACGGTAGAGCCTCGTGTCAGCAAACAATGGTTCGTAAAGATGAAACCACTTGCAGGTCCGGCGATTGATGCGGTTAAAAATGGCGAGACAAAATTTGTACCGGATCATTTTAATAAGACATATTTCCACTGGCTTGAAAATATCCGTGACTGGTGTATCTCCCGTCAGCTCTGGTGGGGCCATCAGATTCCGGCATTTTACTGTGATGACTGCGGAGAACTTGTCGTAACCAAGGAAAAGACATGCAATTGTCCAAAATGCGGCAAGGAGATGCGTCAGGATCCGGATACATTGGATACTTGGTTCAGTTCCGCATTGTGGCCATTTTCCACACTTGGCTGGCCGGATGATACCGAGGAAATGAAATATTTCTATCCGACCAATACGCTTGTTACCGGTTATGATATCATTCCATTCTGGGTTATGCGAATGATGTTCAGCGGAATCGAGCAGACCGGTCAGGTGCCGTTTGACACGGTATTGATTCATGGTCTGGTACGTGATTCCCAGGGACGCAAGATGAGTAAATCCCTTGGAAATGGTATTGACCCATTGGAAGTAATTGACAAATATGGTGCCGATGCGCTGCGTCTGACATTGGTTACCGGAAATGCACCGGGAAATGACATGCGTTTTTATTGGGAACGTGTCGAGGCAAGTCGTAATTTTGCCAACAAAGTATGGAATGCATCCCGTTTTATCATGATGAATTTTGCTCAAAATGAAGAGCTTGCGAATAAAGAAGTGTCCGCAGATGAGCTTACGCAGGCGGATAAATGGATTCTTGCAAAATGCAACCAGCTGGCAAAAGATGTCACAGCGTTGATGGAAACTTACGATCTTGGTATCGCGGTTCAGAAGATTTATGACTTTATTTGGGAAGAATTCTGCGACTGGTATATTGAGATGGTAAAACCTCGTCTTTACAATGAAGAAGATGAGACAAAGGCAGCAGCGCTTTACACCTTGAAAAAGGTATTGATCGATGCGTTGAAACTGCTTCATCCATATATGCCGTTTATTACGGAAGAAATTTACTGCACATTGATGGACAATGACGACGACTCCATCATGATCTCGGCTTGGCCGGAATACACGGAAAGCATGAATTTTGCAGAGGATATGGATGCCGTAGAGTGCATCAAGGAAGCGGTAAAAGGAATCCGAAATGTCCGCGGTGAGATGAATGTACCACCGAGCAAGAAAGCAAAAGTGATTGTTGTGACAGAAGATGCCAAAGTAAAAGACATTTTCGAAACCAACAAAGTATTCTTTGCAACACTTGGTTATGCCAGCGAAGTAACGATTCAGGCTGACAAAACCGGCATTGAGAAAGATGCGGTTTCGGTTGTGATCGATAAAGGTACGATTTATATGCCGTTTGCAGAACTTGTCGATGTGGCAAAGGAAATCGAGCGTTTGAAGAAAGAAGAAAAACGTCTGACCGGCGAATTGAAACGTTCCGAAGGAATGCTCGGAAATCCAAATTTTGTCAATAAAGCACCGGCAAAGAAAATCGAAGAAGAGAAAGCAAAATTGGAAAAATATCAGAGCATGATGGCTCAGGTAAAAGAACGTTTGGCTCAGCTTCAGTAATTTTGAACATTGCATTAGAATAACAGAAAGCCCGAGGATGGAAAATGATCCACCTTCGGGCTTCTTTTAATTTCCTTTGCTGCTCAGAGGATTGGAGGCATCTTCCCAGAACAGATTATTGTCCGGCGCCGGCTGATCCTTTTCATTGTAATGAGAGTTCTCACGGATGCGGCGCTTGCGGGCGTCGTTGGACTTCTTGCTGTCTGATGTGGGGTTTTTTGTATTGTTGTTTGTGTGATTCATTTTAGAGGTCCTTTCGTAGCTTCTGGTGGTATTAGTATGGACGGGGAGAGGAAAAATATGCGGGGGACAGAAAATAATGGAAAAGTACTTGTTGAGGCATTCGCACATAAGTGGTAAAATTACTTCTATGGGTGTAGTTGGAAAGGTAGCATATTGTTTATTTATGATGTATGTATAAACAAAAATTTGGATAAAAAGGAAGTGTAATAAATGGATTTAAAACAGGTTATTTTCTTTGCACAGAAAAACGGATACGAAACAGTCGAAAAGTTAAATAACTGGAACGGTTACGAATGCTATGAACCTATCATGGATTCCCAAAAAGAAACCGAAATAGGCCCGCCACTCTTGATCCTTGTCAAAGGAGATAAAATCCGAATGTCCACACCGGAGGAGGCATTTCAGCAGATGGATAAGTGCTAACTAGGGGAAGATGGGTATAAGCTTGCCTGCACTCAGAATGCTTTACCGGAGAACTTTGAGCAATTACCTGATTTTGTCAAGTGCAAGTAGGTTATCAAACACCTTATAATGCCATACAGTCAAAGCGTTTTATTAACCCCGAGTGCAGTTTTTAATGCCTCCTGCAAAAGCCGGGAAACATTTATCCCTGCATGCTCAGCTTCGTAGTTCAGCCAGCTTGGCAAAGTTACATTTCGTCGTACTGTTTTGGTATCAATCTTTCGTCGATATTCTGCAGAATCTACATCGACAAGAGAAATAACCGTTTGCCCGTCACTTGCAAAAGTGCATTGATTTGTGAGAGCAAAAGACCAACATTTCGTTCAGATAGGTATCAGTTTACTGTTGTGATGCCAAATCTGAACTACGATGTCCCTTAAAATGTCCCTCAAGACAAATTGAATTCTCAAATTATGGATTTGATTCGTAAGGATAGTAAGATTAGTACAGAAAAAATGGCGATTGCGCTAGGAGTAAGTTCCAAAACGATTAAGCGTCATATAAAAGAAATGGATAATGTACGTTATATTGGGCGTGGTTTTAGTGGACACTGGGAAATTGCGGATGATAAAAAACGGTGAATAGGTTGAAGTTTCCAGAAAAATGAGATACGAAAAACTAATACACACTTGTCAAATAAAATAATGTTGAATATATATGCAAAAGATGATATAATTTGCATATACTATATATGGAGGTGACTAATATGTTGACATTACAAGAAACAATAAGACCATCTGCTGATTTGCGAAATCATTATTCTGAAATATCAAAACTGTGTAAGGAAAACAAAGAAGCAGTGATTATTACAGTAAATGGTAGAGGCGATACGGTTGCGCTTTCCTATGAAGAATATAAAAATATGAAAGCAAGAATAGAATTGCTAGAAGTATTAGCCGAAGCAGAAGATGATGTGAAAAATGGAAGGGTAGCTCCGATAACTGAAACATTTGATGATTTGAGAAAAATGCTTCAGGAGGGGTGAATATGAAGTATACGGTAATAAGGACTGATACAGCCGATGCAGGAATTAGAAAAATAGTTTTGTATATTGCTCAAAATTTTGGGAATACAATAGCACTTGAGAAACTTGATGAGATTGAAAAACGAATTCTTGAATTGGGAGGAGATCCATACATTGGAACCGAGCCAAGATATCTTATTCTTAAGAGACAGGGGTATAAAGTGCTTATTTTAGAAAAAGACTTAGTATTTTATAAAATTGACGAGGAAAATAAGCAAGTGATTGTATATGCTGTCGTAGATCAACGCCAGGATTATTTGAATATTATTCGTGGTTTGTAGAGAAGTTATACTACAATTAAACAAAATACAAAAATTATGAAGGAGGCTTTATATATGCCAACAACAATAGAAGTTAACAAACAAAGCGTAGAGGCGCTTTTAGGAAGTGGTAAATCGAAGCCGTTTGTTATCCCGGAATACCAGCGCCCTTATGCATGGACAGACGTGCAGGTGGAAACACTCTTTGAAGATTTATGGGAGTTTACAGCCACAAGCGGTGGTACAGAGCGAGAAGGTTCCTATTTCCTTGGAAGTGTCGTTTCTTATGAGAACGAAGATGGTGAGCAGGAAATAATCGATGGACAGCAGCGTATTACATCATTGTTTTTACTATTGCGTGCCATTTATACAAAGTTAGTTGTAACCCCAGCATCAGAGAGAACGGCAGAGGCTAATAACTTTATTGGGAAAATTGAGCCTGCCATTTGGAGAACCAATAAATTAACGGGTACTGTGGACTATAAAAATATACTCTTGACATCACGTGTTGTAAATAACGACGGGAATGAGATACTTCGTTCAATTTTGGAAACAGGATGTGCTGACGAGAATGCAAAGGATAACTACTCAAAGAACTATCGTTACTTCCAGGAACTGTTTGATAAGCATTCTACAGAGAACCCTTTGATGGTATATCAGTTTATTTATGCATTACTGAGTCAAGCTATTTTGCTCCCAATTACAGCGGATACACAAGATACTGCTTTAACAATCTTCTCAACATTGAATGATAGAGGGTTGCCTTTGTCAGATGCAGATATTTTTAAAGCAAAGATTTATAACCAGCTTGAACCGGAAGATAAAAAAGCCTTTATTGAGAGATGGAAGGATTTAGATGAGCAGGCTACAGACGCAGACGAAAGCATTCAGCAGCTGTTTTACTACAATATGTTTTATTATCGTGCATTGGAACAAGATACTAAGACAACTACTCCCGGCGTAAGAAAGTATTATGCTACCAATAAATTTGAGCGTCTATATAAACCGGAACTGATAGATACACTATTTGTGATTTTGAATCTATGGAAAGTTGTCAACAAGGGGGAAGAAATAGAGAATGAGGCTTGGTCCAAGAATACGAAAATCAAGCAGACACTCGATATTTTGAGTTCTTATCCAAATGAGTTTTGGAAATATCCGGTAGTAATTTATTATATATGTTATCGAAATGAAGAAAATTTTGAAGTGCGATTTGCACTGTTCTTGAATAAGCTTCTTATGGAATTGATGACAAAGTATCTTATGATTCCGACCATCAATGCTGTAAAGCCAGATATTCTGAAATTGAATTCAGCAATCGTTGCTTCAGATGTACCAACATTTGAATTCAAGAATATTGATTTGGCTCAGCTGGAACCTTATATTCAGAATCCTAATCGTAATGCGGTACGTATGCTTTTGAAAACATTGGCATATGAGCAGCAAGATGAGCTTCTGCCCGCAAAATGGGAAATTGAGCATATCTTTCCTCGGAAGTGGCAGACAAACTATTTCCCGGATGAGTCAGACGCGACCGTCAAGGAAAAGATTGAGCATATAGGCAATAAGTTACCATTTGAAAAGAAACTTAATATCGTAGCTGGCAACGGCTATTTCGGTAAGAAGAAAAAGGAATATGCAGCATCAAAAATTGCAATTACAAAGGCGATGGGCACTTCTGATGTTGCCGATTGGAACATGGACTCTATAATGAAACGCGATATCCGTGTTTCTGATGAAATCATAAAAATTTTGAATAGATGGAATAATGAGTATTCGAACATACCGGTTGAAGAAAGCAAAGCGGAGGCGCCTTCTGAGGAAGATTTGGCTCGAATTGAAGAATTCAAGAAAAAAGGCTGGATATAAGAAGGCAATTTATTTGAAAAAGATTTATGCAGATAGTGAATTAGAAGAGTCTGTAACTATCCAGAATTTCCGGATAGTTCAAACGGAAGGCTCCCGTCAGGTGACTCGTGATACCAAGCATTATAATCTTCAAATGATTATCGCCGTCGGCTTTAAAGTGAATAATGAGCGAGCTGTGCAGTTCCGCAAATGGGACAATAGTATTGTCAAGGGCTACACCATCAAAGGATGGGTCATGGATGATGAACGCTTGAAGAATAGAGGTTCAATACTTACAACAGAATACTTTGACCGCCTGCTTGAGCAGATTAGAGAAATCCGTCTTTCTGCTTATTTGGATTTGGCAGAGGACCGCGCAGAACGCCATATCCCAATGACAATGGAAGACCAGTCAAAGCGTTTGGATTTATTTCTCATGGCTGATGATAGAGAGATTCTTTAGGATGCGGGCAAAATCACAACAGAGATTGCCAAGGCAAAAGTTGAAACGGAATTTGAAAAATATCGTGTTGTTCAGGATGGATTATTTATGTCTGATTTTGATAAGTATATGTTGGAATTAGAGTAAAATGCAAAGCGGTCGAAGAACTGAATTTTTTTAATATATGACAGAACAGGTAATTGCAAACCTGGATAATAAGTTCCGCAATTACCTGATTTTGTCAAGTGCAAGTAGGTTATCAAACACCTTATAATGCCATACAGTCAAAGCGTTTTATTAATCCCCAGTGCAGTTTTTAATGCCTCCTGCAAAAGCCGGGGAACATTGATTCCAGCGTGCTCAGCTTCGTAGTTCAGCCAACTTGTCAAATCAAAAAATTTCCCCCTTGACGTTCTCACGACATTTTGTTAAAATAATTTTTGCTTAAAACTGAATACGATAGGGCGCAGACGTTACACATTTCTTTGTGAGTCTGTGCTACGGTCCGGACATCCATAATCCTAGTATAGCAATCAGGAGTGTGGATGTTTTTGATTGAAAGGAGATAACATATGCAAAATGAATTGTTTGAGTCGGCTTCTGTGCCGAAAGCTTATATGAAACTTGCGCTGCCGGTCGTGCTGAGCATGATGGTTTCTCTTGTATATAATATGGTAGATACGTATTTTATCGCGCTGACAGGAAAGCAGGAACTGGTGGCAGGTGTGTCATTGGCGGCTCCCATCTTTACGCTGATGATCGCGTTTGGAGATATCTTTGGATTGGGAGGAAGTTCCCTAATTTCCCGACTGTTTGGCGAAAAAAGAGAGGAAGAAGCAAAGCGGGCGAGCGCATTCTGTCTGTGGGCGGCGATCGGATTTGGAATCTTTGTTACCATTGTGCTGCTTGTATTTCGCACACCGATTTTGAAACTGCTGGGTACTGATGCGGCGACATTTGAGTATGCGGGCGAGTATTATACGTGGATCGCAGTCGGAGCAGCTTCTATTATACTGGGGCTTGTGCCGAGCAATATTCTGCGGACGGAAGGTCTTGCCATGCAGGCGATGGCCGGTTCGATTCTTGGTTCCATCGTCAATATTATTCTGGATCCGGTCTTTATCTTTGGACTGGGACAGGGAGCTGCGGGAGCGGCGATGGCAACCGTTATCGGAAATGTGATCGCAGATGTATATTATATTTATGTGATGAATAAAAAGGCAAAACGTCTTTCCGTTTCACTAAAAGAAATAAAAATTCCGGGGACAATGATCCGCGATATACTTGTTATCGGGATCCCGGCGTCAATCACCAATCTGATGCAGAGTATTATGATCATGATAACAAACCATTATCTGATCGCGTATGGAACGGACAAAGTGGCAGCGATGGGAATTGCATTAAAGGCAAATATGATCTCCGCATTTATTTTAGTCGGTTTTGCCTTTGGCGGGCAGCCGCTCGTCGGTTACAATTATGGAGCAAGAAATAAAAAGAGATTAAAAGAAATTTTGCGGTTTGCGTATTTGTTCGAGGCAGGCCTTGCGCTGGTATTTACGATTTCGATCAGTGTATTTGCGCCGGCAATTATAAAGATATTTATGAATCAATCCGATATTATAACGAATGGAGCGATGATGCTGCGGTTTCAGCAGCTTGGCATGGTATTTATGGCGGTTACGCTCGTATCTACCTGTGTATGCCAGTCTGTCGGAAGTGCCGCAGGGGCCTTTGCTTTGTCAATCAGCCGGCAGGGCGTGCTGTATGCCATTTCGCTTATGGTATTAAATGCGATATTTGGCTATACCGGTATTATCGCGACGCAGGCATGTGCCGATGTGCTGACGGCGGTGATTGCCCTAGCCATCATTCGAAAAGTGTTAGGAGGAATGAAAAATGAGATACAATACGATTGTGTTTGATCTGGATGGAACACTATTAAATACCTTGGAGGATTTGTGTGACAGCGTTAATGTCATCATGGAGCGTTTTGGATGGAAGACACACAGTCTCGAAGAGATCCGCCGGTTTGTCGGCAATGGCATCGGAAAACTGATGGAACGTGCGACGCCGGAGGGCAGGGAAAATCCGCAGTTTGAAGAGGCATTTGAAGCGTTTCGGGCATATTATACGGATCATTGCCAGATTAAGACGAGAGCCTATGACGGTGTCGTGGATCTGATGAACGAATTGAAAGAAAATGGTGCGAAATTAGCAATTGTTTCCAATAAAAACGATGCGGCAGTGAAAGAGTTAAATGAAATTTACTTTTCCGGATGTGTCAGTGCGGCGATTGGGGAAGTCGAGGGAAGACAGAGAAAACCGGCGCCGGATGAGGTTTATGCGGCACTGGAAGAACTGGGATCGACCAAAGACGAGGCTGTTTACATCGGAGATTCCGAAGTGGATTATGCGACGGCTTGTGCCAGCGGACTTCCGTGTGTACTCGTAAGCTGGGGATTTCGCGATAAAGAACTTTTGGAGAGTTTTGATGCTGAGAAAGTTGTCGATAATGTAAAAGATTTACGCGAATTTCTCTTCGATTTTACACAAAAATGATTATGAATTTTACATTTGCATCGTATGATGAAATCAGAGTGAAAAGAAAGATTTATCGATGTGAATGGAGGAATTCATTATGAGCGAAAAACAAAGAAAACCGTGGTATCTTAATAACCCGGAATTATTTATGACAATGTTATTGATAGGTTGCTTTTTAGTAGGCGGCAGTATTGCGTTTACTTTAAGCAGCCTTTTTTGCAGCCATGCAGCACAGGCGAGAGAGCTGGCACTTACCGCATCCTGCCTGATCACAGTAGCCGTCGGAGGTGTCGGCGGATACCTGTGGCTCATCAAAAAAAGTGAGGAATATTGATTACTTACATTTTTCAAAGATTTTACATAAAAGTGATTTTACATTTTACAAATGACACGTAAGATGTGAAACATGATCACGGCAGAGACCGGATCAGAAAAAAGAGACGAATATGCCGGCGAGAAGTCCGGGATAGAAATGGAGGAAAACAAATTATGAAGATGAAGAAAGTATTGGCGACAGTTTTGAGCGCAGTAATGATCGCAGGATGTCTGACAGGCTGTGGCAGCAGTTCAGGAGATTCCGCAGGAACAGGTACAGGAGATAACTCAGGTTCAGAATTTGATAGTAGCAAAGCAATCACCGTTGTATCCAGAGAAGATGGATCCGGTACAAGAGGCGCATTTATCGAGTTATTCGGTATCGAAGAAAAAGATGCAGATGGCAATAAAGTGGATAACACAACCGAAGATGCCAGTGTAACAAATAACACATCTGTTATGATGAGCACCGTAGCAGGAAATGAATATGCCATCGGTTATATTTCCCTCGGATCTTTGAATGATTCGGTAAAAGCAGTAAAAATCGACGGAAATGAAGCAACGGTTGACAATATCAAGAGTGGTACATACAAAATTTCCCGTCCGTTTAATATTGTGACAAAAGACGGTTTGAGCGATGTGGCACAAGACTTTATCGACTATATCCTGAGTTCTGACGGACAGGGCGTTATCGAGAAAAACGGTTACATCAAAAACTCCGATAATGGTGCTTATGCAGGAAGCAAACCAAAAGGAAAAGTTGTTGTAGCAGGTTCTTCTTCCGTATCTCCGGTTATGGAAAAACTGAAAGAAGCTTACACGGCAGTAAATCCGGATGCAGAAATTGAAATCCAGACATCTGACTCAACTACTGGTGTAGAATCAGCAATCAGCGGCATTTGCGATATCGGTATGGCATCTCGTGAATTGAAAGACACAGAGACATCCCAGGGCGTAAAAGCGACGGCGATCGCGCTTGACGGAATCGCAGTTGTAGTAAACAAAGCAAACCCGGTTGATGACATCAGCACAGATACAGTAAAGGGTATTTACACCGGTGATATTACAAGCTGGGCAGATGTGAAATAATCTGCCCCGGAATGGAGAGTTAGTATGAAACAGTGGAAAGAAAAGGGAATGGAAATCTTATTTTTGCTGGCAGCATGTGTATCCATCTTAGCCGTAATTCTGATTTGTGTATTTCTCTTTGCAAACGGAATACCGGGAATGGCAAAAATTGGAGTTTTCAAATTCCTTGCCGGGGAGAAATGGAAACCGGGCAATGATATTTACGGAATTCTTCCGATGATATTAGGAAGTATCTACGTTACCGTGGGAGCGATTATCATCGGAGTGCCGGTGGGAATCTTTACCGCAGTATTTATGGCAAAGTTTTGCCCGAAGAAGATATATCCATATCTGAAGCAGGCGATTGATCTGCTTGCCGGCATTCCTTCTGTTGTTTATGGTTTCTTTGGATTAGTCGTGATCGTACCGATGGTTCGCGAGTTGACAGACGCACTTCATGCAGTAGGAGATGGAACCGGCATTTTGACCGCATCGATTCTTTTAGGATTGTGATCCTTCCGACGATCATCGGAGTGTCCGAATCCGCGATCCGGGCAGTGCCGGAAAGTTATTATGAAGGCTCTCTGGCACTCGGAGCCGATCCGATACGAAGTGTATTTTTCGCTACATTACCGGCAGCAAAATCCGGAATCATGGCAGGTGTGATCCTCGGTATCGGACGAGCGATCGGTGAGACGATGGCGGTTATTATGATTGCAGGAAACCAGCCGCGTATGCCAAAGGGAATTTTGCAGGGAGTCCGGACATTGACGACAAATATCGCGATGGAGATGGGATATGCACAGGATCTTCACCGTGAGGCGTTGATCGCTACCGGTGTGGTATTGTTTGTCTTTGTTTTAATCATAAACTTATTATTTTCAGTGATGAAACGGAGGAATAAATGATGCAGAAAGCAGGAGAAAATATCAATATTCAATCCGCCTCGCAAAAATTGAAAAGCAGCATAAAGCATCCGGTTTCCTTCGTATTCTTTGTGCTGATCGCAATTTCCGTAATATTTACGGTAGTGTCGCTGGGATTTTTGATCGGATATATCCTCATCAATGGAATTCCGAATCTGACACCAAAATTATTTGCCTGGCATTATACGACCGAAAATGCGTCAATGCTGCCGGCACTGATCAACACGATATGGATGACGATACTTGCCCTTGTAATTGCGATTCCATTTGGAATCGGCGCGGCTATTTATATGGTAGAATACGCGAAAAAAGGCAATAAGATCGTAGAAATTGTTCGTATTACGGCAGAGACATTGACAGGAATTCCGTCCATCGTTTATGGATTGTTTGGTATGTTGTTTTTCGTGACAACGTGTAAGATGGGATTGTCGTTGTTAGCAGGAGCCTTGACATTATCGATCATGGTGCTGCCGGTCATTATGCGAACGACAGAAGAGGCGCTTTTGGCAGTGCCGGATTCTTTTCGAGAAGGAAGTTTTGGACTTGGGGCAGGAAAATTAAGAACCGTATTCCGCATCGTTCTTCCACCGGCGATACCGGGAATTTCTTCTGGAATTATCCTGGCGATGGGACGAATCGTAGGAGAGACCGCGGCGTTGATCTACACTGCAGGAACCGTAGCAGAGATGCCGAAAAATATATTTTCATCGACACGAACACTGGCGGTTCACATGTATTCACTTTCCAGTGAAGGATTGTATATGGATCAGGCGTATGCTACAGCTGTAGTATTACTTGTTATCGTAATGTTGATTAACTTAGGATCCACATTTGTGGCAAAGAAAATAAATAAGTATTAGGAGAGAAGACAATGAATAAATTTGAAATTGATCATCTTGATCTATATTATCAGGATTTTCATGCATTAAAAGAAATCGCACTTGATATCCCAGAGCATGAAATTACCGCATTTATCGGGCCAAGCGGATGTGGAAAATCGACATTTTTGAAATGTTTAAACCGTATGAATGACTTGGTTGAGGGATGCCGGATCACCGGAAGCGTGCGATTGGATCAAGAAGATATTTATGGAAATATGGACATCAATGTTCTGAGGAAAAGAGTGGGCATGGTATTTCAGAAACCAAACCCATTTCCGATGAGCGTATATGATAATATCGCGTATGGACCGCGTACGCATGGAATCCGCAGTAAAGCAAAACTGGATGAGATCGTGGAGACATCCCTTCGTCAGGCGGCAATCTGGGACGAACTCAAAGACCGCTTGAAAAAGAGTGCACTGGGACTTTCCGGCGGACAGCAGCAGCGTCTCTGCATCGCAAGAGCACTTGCCGTAGATCCGGAAGTTATCCTGATGGACGAACCGACGTCGGCGCTGGATCCAATCTCTACCTCAAAGATTGAAGATCTTGCCATTGAATTAAAGGATAAATACACGATCGTCATGGTAACGCATAACATGCAGCAGGCAACCCGTATTTCGGACCGCACCGTATTTTTCCTTTTAGGAGAGATCATAGAAAGTGGAAAGACAGAGCAGCTCTTTTCCATGCCAAAAGACCAAAGAACAGAAGATTATATCACAGGGAGGTTTGGATGATATGAGAAACCGATTTGACCGACAGTTAGAGACGTTAAACGATGAAATGATCGAGATGGGAAGTTTGATCTGCCGTGCGATTGAGATGGCGGTAGATGCGCTTTTAAATAAAAATCTGAAGACGGCGAAAGAGACGATCGCTTTCGATCTTGAGATTGATCACAAAGAACGTGACATTGAAAGCATCTGTATGAAGCTTCTGCTCCAGCAGCAGCCGGTAGCGCGCGATCTTCGTTTGATCAGTTCCGCACTTAAAATGATTACGGATATGGAAAGAATTGGAGATCAGGCAGCAGACATCGCCGAGATCACGGTATCTATGGCGGAAGTGGGTGGAACAATTGACCTTGCTCCGATTCAGGAAATGTCAGCGATCACGATGCAGATGGTAGAAAAGAGCATCGGTGCATTCGTCAACAAAGACGATGAACTGGCGACGAAAGTCATTTACATGGACGATCAGGTGGATGACTGCTTCGACAGCATCAAGATGCAGATTATCAATCTCATTAACAAAAATACCGAAGTGGGTGAGAAGGCGACTGATATCTTGATGATCGCCAAATATCTTGAGAGGATCGGAGATCATGCAACAAATATTGCCGACTGGGTGGTATATTCGATCCGTGGAAAGCATGAAAAAGGAAATGAGTAGTTGTAGTTTGCAATTTCCTCATAAATATGTTATCATATGAAAGCGTACGGTCGCATTTTCAAGTGGCTTGTACGCTTTTACACGTCTTAGGATGGCGAAAGAATAAAAGAAACCAAAAGGAGGCGCAGATTATGGACAATAAATCAATGATGCAGTTAGACGGGGACTTAGATACACAATTTGATGATCTTGTAAATTATTGTATGTTATCCGGTAAGATCAGTCAGCATTTATATGAGGAATACGACGTCAAACGTGGACTTCGTGATTCCAATGGAAAAGGGGTATTGACCGGACTGACCGAGATCGCGGATGTCGTTTCGTATCAGTACGACGAGGACGGCAATAAAGTTCCGGGGCCGGGAAAACTTTACTATCAGGGATATGATGTGGAAGACCTTATAAAAAGTTACCAGAATAAACGATATGCGTTTGAAGAGACAACCTATCTGCTTCTCTTTGGAGAGCTGCCGACACCGGAGCAGTTTGAGAGTTTTAAAAATATATTATCGAGTCTTCAGGAATTGTCTGCTCATTTTGTCCGTGATGTCATTATGAAGGCACCGAGTGAAAACCTGATGAATGCCTTGCAGAAAAGTGTGCTGACCTTGTATTCGTATGACGAAAACCCGGATGATATTTCCGTGCCGAATGTACTGCGCCAGTCATTGCAGCTTATTAGCAAATTGCCAATTATTTCCGTATATGCGTATCATTCCTACCGGCATTTTAAATTTGATGATGCCCTTGTGATCCGTACGCCGGACAAGTCGATGTCGACAGCAGAAAATATTCTGCAGATGATCCGCCCGGATGGAAAATTTACACCGTTAGAGGCGAAAGTTCTTGATGTGGCACTGGTACTTCATGCCGAGCACGGCGGTGGTAACAACTCGACCTTTACGAATCATGTCGTGACATCTTCCGGAACCGATACGTATTCGGCAATCTCCGCATCGATCGGTTCATTGAAAGGACCTCGTCACGGAGGAGCCAATCTGAAAGTGCTGCAGATGTTCGATGATATCAAAGAGCACTGTCCGGACTGGAAAGATAAGGCGGCGATTACCGAGTACCTGGCAAAGATTCTTGACAAAAAAGCATTCGATGGCAGCGGATTGATCTATGGAATGGGACATGCGGTATACACTGAATCCGATCCGCGAGAGGTCGTGCTTAAAAAATATGCGAAAAAACTTTCCGAGGTCAAAGGACTTCGTGATGAGTTTAAATTATATGAGACGGTGGAAAAAGTGGCAGCCAGACTTTTGATGAAGAAACGTCATCTTTACAAACCGGTCTGCGCCAATGTTGACTTTTACAGTGGATTTGTATATACTATGCTTGGAATTCCGAGAGAATTGTTTACACCGATTTTTGCTATTTCACGTATTTCCGGCTGGTGCGCGCATCGATTGGAAGAACGTGTCAACGATGGAAAGATCATTCGTCCTGCGTATAAATTTGTCGGAAAGCACAAAGAATATCAGGATATAGAAGAAAGGAACTAACAGACGATGAAACAGAAAATCTTATTTTTTGACATTGATGGGACCTTGATAGACGAAGAAACAGATGTAGTGCCGGAAAGTGCGAAAAAGGCACTGGCTGCGGCGAAAGAGAAGGGGCATCTGCTTTTTATCTGCTCGGGGCGCTGTCTGGCGATCATTCCACAAAATGTCGTGGAACTGGGATTTGATGGATTGATCGGGGGCTGTGGAACCTATATTGAGATGGAAGGCAAAGAAGTGTATCATCATACACTGCCGATGGAACTGCAAAAAGAGATCATAAAAGATCTGGAAAAATATCATATTGACGGCGTGCTGGAAGGAAAGGACTGTTCGGCATTCCGCCGCGATTACTGGATGCCGAAAGTAGTTTCCATATTTACAGAAAACGGAAGTTTTACCGCGCGTACGCAGTGTTACTGGGATGAAGAATTTTCTTTTGATAAGATGGCATTGTGGTTTGATGAGTCGTCGGATATGGTAGCTTTTCGCAAAAAATACGAGACGCAGTTTGATTTTATCGAACGCGACCCGACGTTTTACGAGGTGGTTCCGAAAGGAATTTCCAAAGCGACGGGCATTGAAAAAGTGTGTGAAATGCTTTTGATCGACAAGGAAGATACGATTGGTTTTGGCGACAGCGCAAATGATGTTTCGATGCTTGCCTGCGTCAATACGTCTGTTGCGATGGGAAGCGGAAATCCTATTTTATTCGATAAAGTGACATTGGTGACAGATGGCGTGATGGAAGATGGAATCGCGCATGCGATCGAAAAACTTGGATTATTGGATTAAAAAACGGAAATTGTTTTGATAAAAAATGAATGAGGAAAAGATACGATGAATAAAAGAATTTTTGCATGGTCTGGGGTGATGATGTTACTGGCGGCTATATTTGTATGGGGAATGACAGGTCATCCGAAAGCAGCCGGAGAAAATTCTGACAGGAAAGCGCAGGCGGTCAGCGGGGCAGGTGTCAGCAGC
>UMBV01066398.1_pt1 | contig 17748 bp, 10 predicted proteins | sample 1964061 | NCBI WGS metagenome assembly UMBV01 (sample SAMEA4835951, study PRJEB28245) | human gut metagenome | biome: gut microbiome; material: fecal sample | place: Denmark | collected 2008
CCCAAACTTGGGACACGGGGTCTGGTCCCTGTCCCAAGGCTTATTCTGTTTTTCCAAAATCATATACCTTGACCGAACCGCTCACGGAGCTTGATGTTATCCGTGCCTGCCCGTCACCGAACACTGCATGCCTGTCGGACTTGGCAAATCCGAAGCGCATCGTATTCTTTTCATCGTAGTTATCCCATACAACATGCTTATCCGTCATAAGCTTCAGGGAGCCACTCATGCCTGAACACTTTATGTCGATTCCGATATCGGATAAAAGTTTAATCACTATTCCGCCTGAGACCGTGTTCACCTTGCCTGAACAAGCTCCAATCACAGCTACATTGACCGAACCGCTCACAGTCTCAGCACTGAAGCTTTCACCGGCAACTACTGCATTCACGCTTCCGCTCACAGAGCTGAACTCCTGCTCCTTCGCATATAACTGTGCCGCTGTCCTGATTTGACCGCTCACTGTGTTAAGCTTCAGCTTATCGGCATGTATATCATGCTGTACCTTTATGGAACCGCTAACTGTTGAGAGCCTGCACTTCTCAGCAGTGATGTCACCATCTACATATATGCCACCGCTCACCGTTGAAAGCCTGCAGCTCTCAGCTTTGATATCACTCTGTATATATATTCCACCGCTCACTGTTGAAACATTCAACTTCTCAAACCGTGCCGGAACAGTGACAAAATATGTGAGCGGTTCATTTACCGGATTATAAATAAATGAAAAAGCTTTGTTCTTATTCTCCTGCTTAACCTTAAGTATGCCATCCTCAACTGAAATAATCGGATTCATATACATCTTTTCCTTCTTTGTAAGCGGTCTTGAAAGAATGATTGTGATTGCAGCCGTGTCCGCCTGTACAAGCTCCACATTAGGCTCGACCACACTCATCTTAAGCCCTCTGAGTCCGGTATAGCTGCACACCATAAGCGGATTCACGATGTCCAAAGCTGTATTTCCGGCGTAGGCTCCGGCTGTACCAGCATTCATGTTGCTATCGTTCACATTACTGTTTATGGTATTGCTATTGTTAATGTCTCTATTGATGACATTACTATTGTTATTATTATTGACATTGTTACTAATATTGTCTTTATTAAAATCAATGTCTGCGTACTCTTCGACTTCGACATTGTCGAACTGTGCAGTCCTGTCACAGGTATGTTCCGCACCTTCGTTGCTGCTATCTGCGGTGTTATCATCGGCGGCGTTCTCTGTCATATCATTCGACATATCCGACATCACCTCGCTGAGCTTGTCGGAAATGACCTCACTGAACCTGCTTATCGCAGAATCCGCACTCTTAGCTGCCTTGATTGCAGCCTTTCCTGCAGCTATTCCTGCCTTTCCTGCCATCTTACCCGCCTCATTTACCAGCTTGCCAAGGTCACCCGCAAGCTTGCCAAAATCATCCTTATAATCTGAGGTTTCACTTGATGAATCCGTTCTCCCGGATGCTTTTTCATCACTGTTCTTTTTAAACTCCTCAGGTATATCCCTTATAAAATCCTCAACGCTTCCTAATTCCTCACATACGGACTCCTCACTTCTTCCGTCAGCAGCCGCCTCATCGAAATGTCTCCTGTAATCCCCGATAATATCCAATGCAAAATCCTCGTCATACGCCTTAAGTGCCTGTGCAAGCTCCTCCATATATTCTGCTCTTGTCATAATTTTATCCTCCCTCTCCTACTCACCTATAAACTTCTCAACAATTCTTATAAACTGCTGCCAGTCGTTCTTCTGCTGCAATAATGTCTCATTTCCCTTATCCGTAAGGTGATAATACTTCCTCGCCGGACCCGACTCCGACTCCACAAGATATGTCTCAACACACTCATCATCCTTGAGCCTCTTAAGTATGAGGTACAAGGTTCCCGGTGCTATCGACATCTCCTCCGACAAGCTCTCCGTGAGCTCATACCCATACCTGTCTCCCCTACTCAACATAGAGAGAACACACAGCTCCAAAACACCCTTCTTCATCTGCGTATTCATGTAAACACTCCCTTCACCAATAATTAAACTATTCAGACGACTGCGAACACAACGCATTACGTAAATATGCTTTACAGCGCCTCATTTATTTTGTAACCATATGTATAATATCACAAGCTATTCTATATTGCAATATACTATTTAAAAAATAATAATTAACTTTATTTAATATACTGTTGAGGTCAAAACATGCTAATTTAATGTACGAGTGTATAGCACATGTTTTGACCCCGACATTTCAATATTTGTCAATGGAAAAATTGGAAGTTATGAAGTTTTTTACCGCCTTCATATGGCAATACAACTGTCAGGCGGTCTTTCGTATAAATAAAATCAAGAAAGAATTTTCTCCGTAAAAATCTCCACCTGCGAAGAGGCCGCCTAAACGGCATAATAAAAGTCCACATACACCCGTACATGATGCATGTGGACTTTCAATAACAAAAAAGCCATTATTGCCTGTCTGCAAAAGCCAAAATAAAATATCCCCTTAGCGCTCGCAGCCGCTATTTAAGCACTGCCTTCTTAAAGTTCTTCTTACCTCTTCTGATAACAATTCCGTCGCCGAAATCAGCCTTGGTGAACTTGGTGTCAAGTGTTGCCTTCTCATCGTTGGCTGTGACACCGCCCTGCTCAACATTACGTCTCGCATCGCCGCGTGACTGGCAGAGACCTGCCTTCACAAGAAGTGTCTGGATATCAACATAGCCATCCTTAAAATCAGCATCCTCAATCTCAACTGTAGGCATGTTGGATGAATCTCCTGAGCCGCCGAATATGGCAAGCGCACCTGCCTTGGCCTTCTTGGCCTCCTCCTCACCGTGAACAAGCTTGGTGAGCTCGTAAGCAAGAATCATCTTAGCCTCATTTAACTGGCTGCCCTCCCAGCTTTCCATCTTCTCAATCTCATCAAGAGGGATGAAGGTGAGCATCTTGATACACTTCATTACGTCGGCGTCATCGACATTCCTCCAGTACTGGAAGAACTCGTAAGGTGAAGTCTTGTTAGGGTCAAGCCATACTGCATTTCCTGCGGTCTTTCCCATCTTCTTTCCGTTTGAATCGGTCAGAAGCGTGATTGTCATGGCATGGGCATCCTTGCCAAGCTTACGGCGGATAAGCTCTGTTCCTCCAAGCATGTTGCTCCACTGGTCATCGCCGCCGAACTCCATATTACAGCCGTACTTCTGGTATAACATATAGAAATCGTAGCTCTGCATGATCATGTAGTTGAACTCTAAGAATGAAAGCCCCTTCTCCATTCTCTGCTTGTAGCACTCAGCACGAAGCATGTTGTTAACGCTGAAGCAGGCACCGACCTCGCGAAGCAGCTCAACATAGTTGAGATTTAAAAGCCAGTCTGCATTGTTGACCATGAGAGCCCTTCCCTCGCCAAAATCAATGAATCTCTCCATCTGTCTCTTGAAACATTCTGCATTGTGCTCAATATCTTCCTTTGTAAGCATCTTACGCATATCGGTTCTTCCCGAAGGGTCCCCGATCATGGTTGTACCGCCGCCAATCAGTGCGATTGGCTTGTTGCCTGCCATCTGAAGGCGCTTCATAAGTGTTAGCGCCATGAAATGTCCCGCTGTAAGAGAATCGGCTGTACAGTCAAATCCGATATAGAATGTAGCCTTTCCCTCGTTAATCATCTTGCTGATTTCCTCTTCATTCGTTACCTGTGCAATAAGGCCCCTCGCCTTAAGCTCCTCATAAATACCCATTTTCTGTCCTTTCCGTGCCAAGCCCAGCGGCAGCACTCACAAAATTATACGCACTGTCTGAAGAATAAAAAAATCCTTACAGCAGTGACCACTACTGTAAGGACGCATATCAACGTGTTACCACCTTACTTCACACCGGACTCACATCCGCTGCCTCATCAGGTACAGTCATGAAACGATACCCTCACACTATAACGGGTGTGCCCGTTGCAGCCTACTATAATCATAATTAATTCGGTGCAAAGCTCCGGGATGTATTCAACAGTCATTAACCTGTGCGCCTCTCACCTGCCGGCAGCTCTCTGTAGGTTCTCAGAATATCTACTCTTTCCCTTCATTGCCTTTCTATATAACAATACAAATATAATAATTAACTAAACTTGAAATGTCAAGATATATTTGGCATATTATTACGCTAAAACAATAGTTGTTTCTACCTTTCTAAGTTCATCCGTCATATCCCTATCCTCAGTCACGTCAAGCATAGGACATCCGTCAACATCGAAATGAACCCTTCTTATTCCGGTACTTCTCGGTCCATCAGCGCCCGGTCTTGCATGGTATGTATTCCATACAATTCCGTCCTCATCAATGACGTAAGCATTGTGTCCCGTTCCATATTCGCCATCAACGCTTCTCGCAGAAAGAATAGGATAATTATTTTTGCGCCAACTATTTCTATCCAACAGACTGTCGTTATTTATAAGTTCAAGATAACTCACAACATAGCTTTCATCGACTGCCGCTCCTGAAAATGTGACAAAAAGCTTATCACCGGATACCAGTGCGAAGGGTCCCTCATCCACAAATGTGTGATTGTTGTCCCAGCCATAATCGGGCTTTGAAAGAAGCACCGGCTCTGAGGCAAGCTCCCAAGGTCTTTCCTGATTGAGCTTTGCTATATACAGCCATGCTCCAAGGTCTTTCGGGAGAAACTGCCTCTGTGACCATACCACATAATACTCTCCCATCCAATGAAAGCATGTCATGTCAAGTGATATCGTCTTTCCTGCCTCACACAGAGCACTGCCATCCATCTTTACAATTTTTCTAGGACGCGACCAGTCATCCTTATTGCACGGATTACCACCATCTTTCAACATCATTATGTGGCTCTCCTCACTGAAAAACTCACCCGGTGTAGCTGCGTGGAAAATATACAGCCTGCCATTTATCTCATGGAACTCCGGCGCCCATAGAAGATTTCCAATATCCTCATAGGTTGACGAATCAAGCAGAAGCACATCCTCTGCGCTCTCCAAGCCCTCTATGCTGTCGGCTTCCCTTATATATATCGTGTGGTTGTTGTCTGCGTCATTGGTTGCTATAAAATAATATTTTCCATTCCAGCTTGTAATACAAGGGTCTGCCCTGTTTATCAGCAACGGAAATGCAAATCTCTTCTGCTTTACTGTTCCGGTAATTTTCTGTGCAACACCCTTTTTTGTAAAATCAATTTCTCCAACATTCCAGTCAACACTGCGGTTAAGGCTTGTACCATCACTGTAATATGCCGTAGCCTGAATTTTTCCAATATCCTCTGCTCCCGATACCTGTACTGAATCCTGCACCTCAAGTCTTACAATCTCAGGTGTCATAAGCTTATTTTTTAGGTATTGTGCCTCTTTTTCGGTTATGGATATGACATTTCCCGGAACACAGCCCACTATGCCGCTGATCAGCGCCTCATCAAACGCTTCACCGGCTTCATCCGGCTTCTGTGCAGTGCAAGTACAATCACACTCCGACATTTCCTCATACACAACAAGGTCTGAGCTTTTAAAACACAGCTCTGTCTCATTCACCTCAGCCTGTCCATCCCCCTCTATTCTCAGCGCATGAATCTCAAAGCTTCCATCCGCCAATCTAACGATATAAGGCTTTTTAAGACTCTTCGGATTCAGGCTGCCGTCCGCATTTTCCGTAGCACGCGCAAACAGAACTCCCGAATTGTGGTTAAGCGGAATGTATTTTCCATCGCCCTCTCTCAAGGCAATATGCATGCTGTAGGCGAGCCGCGGTCCATAATACATCGTCTCATCAGGTTTTCTTGTGTAACACAATAATTGATATTCCATATTCTCTGCCTCCAATAGTGCTGCAGGCTGAGCCACGGCTTCTGCCGTAATACTCAGTCTGCACAATCATTTATCCTTATATTTACTGCCGGTGAAATATAATCAGGAGTTTTTTGGCTCCCGGCAGTATCCTAGAACTCTATCTCCGTCTCCGTGCCGCTTATCTCAAGCTCCAACACCTCTGTCCTGCATCCGTAAAGCTCCTGTGTACGCGCATCAGGCTGTCCTGCTCCAATACTTATCTGATACTTTCCCGGACGCAGAACGCACTTTCCTTCCTCGGTTATTATTCCGAAGGCTCTATTGTCCAGCTTAATCTCTGCATGCGCCGTCTCACCTGCCTTAAGCCTTAGAACCTGTATTCCCTTGAGCTGGAAGCCCGGCTCATAGTCAAGTGCATCCACATGCTTAATATAAGCCTGAACAATCTCATTTACATCGTAGGTGCCATTGTTAGACACCTGCGCTGATATCGTTATCTCATCACCTACCGAAGCACAGCTTCTGTCAAGCGTCTCACCACTGTACTTAATATCTGTGTATTTAAGTCCATATCCGAACGGATAGAGTGCCTTGGCCTTGGAATATCTGTAGGTTCTGTTACTCATGCTGTAGTCTGTAAACTCAGGAAGCTCTGTCTCATCCTCATAGAATGTCACAGGAAGCTTTCCTGATGGAGAATAGTCGCCGAAAATCAACTCTGCGACAGCTCTTCCGCCGCGTGCTCCCGGATACCATGCGTCAATAATCGCATCGACATTCTTATCCGCCCAGCTCAAATCCATCGCACTGCCCGCAAGAACCACCAGTATGACCGGTTTTCCAATCGCTGTTATCTTTTCAAGCAGCTCCTGCTGAAGTCCCGGAAGCCTGAGTGAAGGCTTATCACCGCTGGCATACTCATTGCCCGCATCACCTTCCTCACCCTCTATTGTGGCATCAAGTCCAAGACACATTACAACCACATCCGCCTGCTCAGCCGCAATCACAGCCTCCTCGAAGCGGTCATTCTTCTCTGCTAAGAACTCGACCTTATCCTTGTAAAGGTCACAGCCCTCAGCATATATAACCCTCTTACCACTGCCAAGGTATCTCTGTATTCCCTCAAGCGGTGTGATGTAGAGTGATGATGTTCCGACATAATTGCCAACAAGCGCATCCCTTGAGTTAGCATTCGGTCCGATAACCGCAATGGTATTTATTTTATCCTTGTCAAGCGGAAGAAGCTTATCCTTGTTCTTTAACAGTACAATTCCTCTTCGCGCCATCTCTACCGACGCTTCAGTATGCTTATCGCACTCTACAAGCTCATAGCTTAAATTCTCATACGGCGAAGGATGATTCTCCATCATTCCAAGGCGGATTCTCACCTCCATAAGTCTCTCAACAGCCTCAGTTATTGCCTCCTCAGTTATAAGCCCCCTCTCGTACGCCGACTCAAGGTGCAGGAATGCACTGCCGCAGTTTAGGTCACAGCCATTGTTGACAGCCATTGCTGCAGACTCCTCTACATCCGCAGTAACCTTGTGGTTAAGATGGAAATCATTGATTGCCCAGCAGTCCGACACAACATGACCCTCGAACTTCCACTCACCTCTTAATATATCCTTTAGAAGTGTATGGCTTCCGCATGCAGGCTCTCCGTTAACCCTGTTATAGGCTCCCATCACCGCCTCTACATGCGCATCCTTCACACATCTTGCAAATGCATACAAATAGGTGTCATACATATCATGCAAGGAAACCTTCGCATCAAAATGATGTCTCAGTGCTTCCGGCCCGCTGTGGACAGCAAAATGCTTCGCACACGCCGCCGACTTAAGATTCTCCCTGTCCTCTCCCTGCAAGCCCTTGATATATGCCATGCCAAGCCTTGATGTAAGGTATGGATCCTCACCATAGGTCTCATGTCCTCTCCCCCATCTCGGATCCCTGAAAATATTGATATTAGGAGCCCAGAAGGTCAAGCCCTTGTAGATTCCGTGGTCGCCTCTTCTTGAAAATTCATTGAACTTGGCGCGTCCCTCCGTTGAAACGATATCTCCGGTTTCCTGTATAAGCTTCTCATCAAAGGAAGCCGCCATGCCTATCGCCTGCGGAAATACTGTAGCAACTCCGGCTCTCGCTACACCGTGAAGTGCCTCATTCCACCAGTTATATGCCGGTATTCCAAGTCTTTCTATCGCCGGGGACTCATATAACATCTGCCCCATCTTCTCACTCAATGTCATCTTAGCCACAAGCTCTTTTGCCTGCTGAATCGTCTCTTTACTCATCTTACCGCAACCCTCCCTGTAATAGCCAAACCCGGTGTACATAGCCGGATATTGTGCATTTTTTCGTTTCTCAATTACCCGAATCGTAATAATACAATCACTTCGTATATGACAATGCCAGAATAGTAAATTCCTTATCCTCGTCCCCATCCTTCATACGGATTGAAACAGTATGCGTACTGCTATCCTTCTCATCTATTACAAGCTCAACTATGGACTGATTCCATGCGCCATCCTTGTAGCAGTCGATTTCCATTACATCCTCTCCGTCAACATTTATCACAACCGCACCTGCATTCTTTGACTTGCTCTGCTTATAATTGATAAGCAGGTTCCTGCAGTCGACCGTCATCACGAATGGGGCATCCCCGCTCTGTGTCGTGTGCATCCAGTTGTCCGGAAAAACTGCTCCTCCGATAAATTTCGCGCTGTGAACCTCACTGTCCTTCCCATCGAAGCCCCCGCACACGATTTTAGCGTCCGCACTGTCCTTCGAGGTGACAAGCCTGTTCCCATCAAAATCCGCACCTTTTACCATCTTATCAGGTATGCCGGAAACCTCAGCCGGAACCTCTTTTTTCGCGGCCTCGGTGAACATATACTTGATACAGTCAGCCATTATGGTATGTCCATAGGTTGTAGGATGGTAGTCATCCGTGAAGTACTCCTCATCAGTGAGAGCACCACTCTCAAACGCCTCCTTGGTTCCATCCTTCAAGCTCACCATAGGAAGTCCGTACAGTTCTCCCATAGGTACCGATACATCCTGCACATTCCACTTTGACTTAGACACTGAGTACAAAAGACATACCGCAGTCTTTTCATCCGCCTCAAGCGCCTGTCTTATAAGGCTCTCCATTGCCCTTCCATCCGTACATTCCTGATAATCGTTTACTGCAAACTCAATAAACAAAATATCCGGTGTATCATCAAAGGTACCGACTATATCTCTCTGATACCTCATAATTCCAAGAGCCGATGGCGTGCCGCTCACTCCGGCATTGACATAATTAATGTCCGCATCGGGATACATGGCTTTTAAGTTAGATACTGTCTGTTCAACATAACATTCCGACTGCTTTGAAGCGCTGGCACCTTCCGTTATTGAGCCTCCAAGAAATGCGATGTTTACGGTTTCTCCCGCCTCAAGCTTTGCAAGTGCCCTCTCAAGCCTGCCATTATTTCCTGTCGAGATAAGAGCATTCTCACACAGCTTATCGTACCAGCTGTTCTCGACACCCTCGAAGCTCCATTCAAGAAGCTCATAGCCCGAACCGGAAAATGTCATATACAGATTATGTACCCCACTCACCTTCTTATCTATCGGTGCGGTGAGCTCAACGAACTCATCATCAAGGCTTGCGGCATCATTTAAAAGCTGCCCGACCGGAATATATCCGAGTACATCACCCTTGGTGCTGTCAAGTCTTAACTCGATAACACAGTTCTCATCAAGCTCCGCCGTCTTTTTAGCTAAGAACACGAAGCTTTCAGGCTCCTTATGTGAGAAATCAACCCCTGTAAGCTTTATATAATCTCCTGAATCTATTCCGCCAAGTGCCATCTTCCCTGAACCGTATGTCTTAGAAAGCCTGTCTGCAGGAACCACTTCTATTCCTGCTTCATGCGAAAAAGTGCATGCAGCCACCGTCTCATAAGGATTCAGCGTGCCAACCTGCCCACAGCCATTGTAGGTCTGCTTAATCCTGCCGATTGTTCCATCCTCACCCATATCAAACTTATCGATGAAGGTACAGCGGTAGCCCTTCTCAACACCCATCTGCTTTTCCAGCTCTCTTGTATGGTATGTGATATACCACTCATTCTTAAAACTGAATACACAGTGATGATTGTTTCCGTAAAGTCCTACCAATTTACCCGGATTTTCAAGAATGACCTCCTTAAAAGTAAATGGTCCAAGCGGTGAATCGCTCTCCATGCTCACTATCTCCGCATTGTGAAAGCCGTACTCAGCGGTTCCTGCCTCGTCAACCTGCCAGTTGCTGCAGTAGGTATAGTAATATTTGTCATTGTACTTATGGATTCCCGAATCCTCAAAAAGGTATGGTGCATCAATTGTTACAGGCTCCCCCTTAATGCTTATCATATCATCCCCAAGCTCCACACACCTTGCTGTCATTGGATGTGAAATCTTGTCGGAAGGAACACCGCCTCCAAAATATATATATGCTTTTCCATCATCATCGACCAAGACAGCCGGGTCAAACAACCACAATACATCCGCACAGTTAGGTGTGTTCCTTGTAATCAGTCCGTGGCCAAGCGGATCCTTAAAAGGTCCTGTAGGTGAATCTGCCTCAAGAACCCCTATACCACCGCCTCCATCGGCAAAATACAGAAAGAACTTGTCCTGTCCGTCAATATTCTTCCACGCAGCAGCAGGCGCCCATGAATTTTTTGCCCACTTCGCTCCCACAATGCCGTCTGCCACATATATCTCACCATGATCTGTCCAGTTGACCATATCCTTTGAGGATATCACTCTTATGGATTTAATCTTAGAATATGAGTTATCCTTGATAGTGCCATCAGAGCTCTTTTCAAATGCATCCTGCGTCATATAAATATACACCGTGTCATCATAGACCATCGCATACGGATCCGCACCGAATTCCTGTGTTATGAGTGGATTGGCGTACTTCACCCCCTTGTACGCTTCAGTCCTTTTGATTTCATTGAATAATAATGAGTAGTTCACTTTTCCCTCCTGCTGCTTATCGTCATCCTTGCCATCTTTTACGTCCGAATCCGTATTTACTGCACCGGATTCACTATCTGCCTGTGATACTTCCTGTGACACCGCATGTGATACATCCTGTGCTTCTTCCTGCGATACATCCACCGAACTTATCACTTCACTATTCCCATCTACAGCAGTCTGCCCGTTACAGGCTGTCACAAGACCTGTTCCACACAGCAGCACCGCTGCTGCAAGTAAATGTTTTCTGTTCATTCCTTCTCCTATCTCCACACTACGGCCATACACCCGGTCTTGGCTGTCCTACATTGATAACCTTCGTTGCTTGAAGATTGGTTATGAGCATGAACCTTCCCTCATCCCTCTTCTCCGGCTTCATAAGCCACAGGCAATATGACTCAATCAGATTGAACAGGTTTCCTGTTCTGCCCTCAATCTTAAAATTATTAAACCCAAGAGGAACATATTTCTCAAAAATAGCCTCCGGCGAAATATAAGTTTCATAATCCTTTATCTTGAATATTGAGTTTTTGTCGCCGTACTCACAGTGCCAGCCCGGAACCGGAAGCTGCTTGTCCTTAGGAAGCTTTCTGTTCATAAGGACTATCTTCTGCTGCTGTGCAATGCATTTATAATGTTCGCCCCTTCGCGGACAATTCGGAACACAGCATGCATTGATGAGCAGCTCACACTTATCTTTTCTCTCAATCCGGCTCAGGAAATCCCACTTATTATTCAGATTGTAGTCTAATACTACAAGCGCATAGTCCTTTGAAAGCTCCTCATTGAGCGCATTTATCTCCTTTATCTCCTTGCAGGTCGAGCTGTTAATCTTAAACTTCGGATATTTGTTCCTTATGTAGTCCTCTAGCACCGGACTTACCACAAGTACCTCGTTCATTCCGTTGTCAGCAACATCCATACAGAAATTGCAGTAGGCATCCTCACAGTCGAACCTGTTCAGCTCAGGATTGGTATAGGTATATCTCACAGGTATTCCGTTATCGTTATATGCCTTCACTACACGCTTTATAAAAGCTGCGTCACACTGATCACCATTGCAGAATCTTCCGCCGCCCCACCTTGATGTGGGAAACTCTCCAAAAAAGGAACCAATCTCAATATTATCGTAGAAAAAATCCGGATACTGCTTCATCATTCCCACCAGTATCATATTAAGTGGGAAATTGTACCTCAAACCAGGTAAATGAAATCTGATTTTCATATATGCCGCCTCCTGTCTTAACAAATGCTGCCGCCTTATATAATAAATTTTAATCCGTGCCAAGGGTCAAAGCAGCATCTGATACCACTATACAATTTTACTGGTGCGCTGCCTCTCTAGAGAAAACGTACCCGTAAAGTTGTACAGCATAGATTAAGCACATTTTTTTAACCATACATTATTTCTAACAAGTGGGAGGATTCACACCCTCCCACTCTTTCTATTTACAGATTATTACCTGCGTATGGCTTACTTATTGTTGAGCTCATCAAGATAAGACTGCCATGTATCCCTGATAGCCTCAGCCTTAGCAGCAGGAGTGCTGTCTCCATCTGTACCAAGCCCCCATATAAGGTCTGGACCAAGGTCAAGACCAGGAACAATTAAATGATATGTTGTCATACCGTTCTGATAAAGTCTTGCGATTGTAAGGTCTACAGACTCTGTATCTCTGAAGCTATTGTAGAAGCCTTCAATTCTTCCGTTGTAATCCTCGAAGCCAGGAACAGGATCTGTCCATACATTGTATGCGAAGGCAATCTTCCAGGCTCTGTCTGCATCGTAGTTAGCAGGAATAGCGATTGGGTTATCGTTGTAGCAGTTAGTGTAATCTGTTGCATTAGGTCCCTTAGGGAAGCATACGAAGCCGAAGTCGTCCTCCATATCCTTCCAGTCCGAACCTGCCTGATAGGTCTCACCAGCGATGAACGCGCCTGTACCATTTATGAATGCTTCCTTCCAGTAGTCCCACTCTGCACCATCCGGCTGTGGATAATCGTACTTGGCAAGCATATCTACAGCCCAGTTGAGAGCCTCAAGTGTCTCATTAGTCTCAAGCTTGTTGATGAGCTTTCCGTCTGCGTCCTTGCCGATGAACTCAGCATTGTTGGACCATACAGCCTCCTGAATGAACGTAGAAGCGAAGTTAACCATTGCAAAACGGTCAATCACACCATCATTATCTGTATCCTTTGCAATCTGCTTACATATCTCCTCGAACTTATCCCATGTCCAATCACCTGACTCCTGAAGATCGTAGATTGACTGTGGCTCAATTCCTGCTTCACTTAAGAGACGCTTGTTAAAGTACATACCACCCTTCGGCTCGATTGAATCACCGCTCATACAGTATGTCTTGCCACCGATTGTATACTGCTTATCAACTCCGTTAGCCCACTTTTCCTCTGAAAAATCAAGACAGTCAAGCGTTGAAAGGTCATACATTAAGCCTGCGCTGAGTGCAGAAGCTAACTCCTTGCCTGTTCTTAATACGAAGAGGTAGTTCATGTCATCCGGATCGGATGAAGCATAGTTTAAGAAATCCTCCGGTGTTGATTCCCACGATGAGATACCAACCTGTCTAATCTTGAAGTTGTATGTCTCCTGAGCCCACTCTAAGTAATCCTGTCTTGCCTCCTCATACTTGTTGTTAGGCTCCGCATCCTCACCATCGATAGGTGTTGACCACCAGTCACGGATGTAGATTTCCATACCACCAAGGTCTACCACATTGCCGTTGGCATCTGTGTAGAGTGTTGTCTCCTCCTCTGTCGTTGTCTCCTCAGTTGTTGTCTCAGACTGCTGCTCAGCCTGGGATGTTGTCTCAGTATCCGTGCCTTTTGTTGATGGCTGTGTAGGATCGTTGCTGGTTGAACTGTTACAAGCTGTAAGGCTTGCAATCATTGCTGTTGTAAGTGTAAGTCCTACAACCTTCTTTGAAAGATTTTTTCTCATGTCTAATCTCCTCCTAATTTTTTTATATCCACGAAGAGGGAAATCACCCCTCTCCGGATATTACATTTTGATACCTGAGCTGCTGATGCTCTCAACGAATCCCTTCTGTGCGAACAGATAGATGATGAGAAGCGGTGCAATTACCATCAGCGTTCCCGTTGCCACAAGGCAGTTGGTGTAAGCTACCGAAGCTCCGCCCTGATTAAGTGTTTTGATAAGGTACTGGTTAAGCCTGTCTGCAATACGTCCTAACTGCATTGAAAGAAGGCTTATCTTTCCAAGGAACATGTTGGTGTAGAAGCCGTCCGTCCACTGCCATACAAACGAGAACAGGAAGCAGGATGTCAGTATAGGCTTCGCATCCGGAAGCATTATTGTTGCGAAGGTCTTGAAGGTTCCACAGCCGTCAACGTAAGCCGCCTCCTCAAGCTCCTTAGGTATTGTTCTGAAGAACTGTCTTATCATAAATATGTAAAGACCGTTTTTAAGTCCCATACAGCCGGTGCTCATAAGATAATACGGAAGTGCCGAGCCTCTGAGGTTGATTGTCTTTCCCGTTGTTGCCTTGATAATTCCAAGGATATCAAAGTATCTGAAATGCAGATGCAAGGCTGTCGAAATCGTCTGTGGTGGGATGATGATCATAAGTATTACACATGCAAACCAGAACTTCTTGAGCGGGAAATCGAATCTGGCAAAACCATATCCGACAACCGTACATATAGCTATCTGTAAAACCGCTATGGTGAGTGAAATAAGCACTGTGTTTCCAAGTGTTTTCCAATAGTTCATGAACTTGTCAGCCAGCTCATAATTGCCAAGTGTCAAATGCTCAGGTACCGTGATAATCATTGGATTGTACAGATCCTGCTCCGACATAAAGCTGATTGATATTTTGTTGAATATCGGCTGCAATATAAGGAAGCACATACCAAACAGAAGGATTGCTCTCAATAAACTGATTGTGAATGCTTTTGCCTTCTTCTTTAAAAGATATCCGTTCGACCTTTTGTTTCTCTCCCAGAAACCAAGCTTAGCCACATTAGCTGCATTACTCTTCGTCTTAGTCATAGTAGTAAACCCCCTTTGAAATAATTAATGAGGTTACGCCGATTATCGCAATTACTATGATAAAGTAAATCCATGACATAGCAGAAGCAAAACCGTAATTAATCTGTACAATCATCTGGTCACTAATCTTTTCCATAACCTGATTATCGGTACGCATACAGAAGTCAACGATTGTGTAAATCCAGTTTACAAGGAGCAGTGAGCTTACCATCGGGAAGGTTATCTTCCACAGACATTCCCATGTTGTACAGCCCTCTATCTTGGCAGCCTCGTACATGCTGCTGGATATTGTCTGTAAGCCTGAGAGGAATATGATAATCTGGATACCTGATGAGATAGCCACATCATAGATACCATCTACAAGCTCGAATACCTTTTTAAATGCCTTTGTACCTACTCCGTTTACAGTAAGTATATTCTGGATTGCTGCCGTTACCGATGTACCGTTCGTGTTTTCCTGAATTGCACTCTGCACGCTTGAGAGGAGTGCATTGTTTGTCTCAATACCAAGTATAACACCTGACGATAAGATAACCGGCAGGAAGAATATTGCTCTTACAAAAGCTCTTCCCTTGAATTTCTGGTTAAGTATCAGTGCAACAAAGAAGCTGAATATCATTATTGCCAGAGAGTTAAAGAACATTCTTGAAATCTCCTCCGACAAAAATCTTACAAATTCCGGGTCTACCTTGAATGCCCTGATATAATTGGCAATGCCGTTGAAATTCATTTTAAATCCGCCGGCGCTTATCTCAACCTCGCAAAAGCTCATATACAATGACTGAATCAAGGGTTTTACCATAAAAGCCAGAAAACCAACTATAAACGGAAGGATAAACAGATATCCGGCAACCGCTTTTCGTTTCTGAAGACCACTTACCTTTGATTGTTTCTTCATTATTGTTCTCTCCTTTCTGACTATTTCACTACAAGGTAATCCCTTGCCGGAACGGTATGGTTATCAGATGTCTTGTCATCCTTATAGCCATAATTTACATATACCTTTGTTCCGTCCTCGTATGTTGTGCATGTCAATGTATCAGACTCAAAGCTATGATTTACAATCCTCTGATTGAATACATTGCCAAGCTCATTGTTGTATCTTGTATATATCTCAACTGCCTTATCACCCCATGCACTGTAGTCGGCTCCGAAATACTTGGTGTAGTATGTCGACTGCAATGCGAATAAAGATTCATCCATGAATGTGAATGAAAGACCCGCTCCATACTCAGCGGACTTTAACAGCTCATCAGTGTAGTCCTGAGCAAGATTTAATGACTCACCCGTGTAATTTACAAGTCCATGTACTGCTATCTGGTAGAATGGAATGAATCTGTCGATAATGCTATAGTTGCTTCCCATGAGTTCCATATTCGTGACTATGTCCGCATAGGCTATCGCATAATCGTTACCCCTGTTAATCATTACCTGCTTTCCGGAATCCTTGTAGCCCTTAAGCTGCCCAGCCTGCTTTATAAGTGATTCCTGTCTTGTGACAAGCTCATTCTTATTGAAATCCGATGAGAGGTCGCATCCGTAATCCTCAAACGAAACTCCTGCTCCATATTTTCCGGCAACCTTCGCAAGAGTGTCCGCATTGTCCCAGATAAGGGAAGCCTTCAAAAGATGATAGCCTTCCTTCCACTTCTCCTGTCCGTAGGAGATTGTGCTGTACTCGTACAGCGCCGTTCTCTTCTTGCTTATATACTTTGCGGAATCCCTGAACTCTATGAAACCATCAAATATATTGCTGTCATATTCATAGTTGGTCACGCCGTTAAGATAGAAGTCGATGCCAAGACCTGCTGTGCTGCTTATAAGCTTCTTCAAGTCCTTCTTAGAACCCAGCTCCGAGACAGGCTTCACATGCTTTAACACATTCTGCCTTACACCACCGTTCATCCAGCCTGTGAGCTTCACCGACATATTCGTCATGCCCTTTTCATAGAGCCCACTTATTATGTCAAGTGCTTCATTGTAGGTTGTAAGCTTCAACGGCTTGGATACCGGAACTCCGAATACCTGCTTAATCTTATCGACCGCGCCAAGTATCTCTATGTTCACGGGTGCCTGTGTGTCATCGTTTTCCGTAAGATACCCTGCATATTTATCTGTGAGATACTCACCGTATTCCTTCGCCATCGAGACATAATCATCTTCATCAATGAATCTGTATCTCTGTACAATGCTCTCCGCAGGAAGCGAGTCCTCATATACGAACATTGCTGTTGTTGTTCTGTCACTTACATCATACTGATTTCTGTGAAGGACATTGTATACTGCATATACTGAGTTGTAGCTGTTTGTCTTACCGCTTATATCCGCCTGGATTGCACCGTATGATACTCCATCCTCAAGTATACATATAAACGAATCTTCATTCTTTGACATTCCGAATGTATTAAAATACACATCCGTGTCATGTACTACAGCCTTTCTCTCCTGCGCCATATCCCAGCCATAGAGATTAGCGTAGTAGTAATTCTGTGTAACCTTTCCGTTATTGAAATCAATTATCGCTCCGCCGCCCTCAGGAACCACCATAAAGCCTGTATCCTCAATACCAGCGGCTCCGAAGTAAGGAAGCACTGCTATATTGTATATAGGATAGCTCTCCTTGTATTCCATCTCCTCAAAAGGAAGCTCTGCAACAAGGTCATTTCCTTCGAGCCTGTATATTATGCTGATATTGAATACCGGCTTTGCCGATACGGATACGGAGGTATCAAGGAGCTTATCCCTCTCCCAATCCTCTGTTGTATAACCAGCCTTTTCAAAGTACTCTTCAAGCTTGCCCTTCATATTATCCTTGGTTGTGTCTCTGAGTGCATATATAGGCTCTGTACCAAGTATCGGGTATCTCTCTAGAAGCTCATCCTTATTATCCTTCTTTCCAAGATTGTTGATGTCATA
>UMBV01014055.1_pt1 | contig 17722 bp, 19 predicted proteins | sample 1964061 | NCBI WGS metagenome assembly UMBV01 (sample SAMEA4835951, study PRJEB28245) | human gut metagenome | biome: gut microbiome; material: fecal sample | place: Denmark | collected 2008
GCCAGTACCAAACCGGGAACATCCGATAAGAGTCCGCAGACGGGCGATACAAACAATCTTGCTTTGTGGATTGCCATACTGTTTGTCAGCGGCGGTGCTGCCATTGGTATAACGGTTGTCAGTAGAAAGAAAAAGTACAGCAAATAATTGAATAGAGTTCCCTTGCTCCAGCTTCCGAGCAAGACAAAAGCGTCGTAGCAATACGGCGCTTTTTTGTTACCCGGAAGCGGCAAACAGCGGCTATCAGAAAGAGAGCATATGCTGTAGTTTTTACACCAAACCTCATTTTTACCTTCACGAAACAAGTGGGAATGGTGTAAATCCCGACAAATTGGACATCAAAGCCGCGGCAGGCTCGGAAAAAGTCCACCCGCCCAAGAAAAATCACCACATTACACACCAAATCATCCCCACCTCCAGAAGTCCCCAGCACAATCATATCTTCTCCATCATACACATCAGTATCAGCTTCACATGCAGAGAATACGTCAAGAGATATGAAGAAGCAACTGGCGCAGACCGTCTGCACATATTGAATAGAACAATAGAAGAGATTAGAAAAAAATGTATATGAAATAATATGATGATGGGCATACCAGTAACGAAAGCTGTCATCGCCCCACATTGATATTCTTAAGTCATTCATATAAAAATGCAGAGTAAAAATGCTTCACACTTAATAATGAAAAGTTACAATGAAATGTCTATACACCAGAGAAAATCATACAAAATGCATATACCTGATTCAAAAAAGTGTACATATGTGAAAAATGCACAAAAAGAATAAAAAAACATGTGCACTTGTTGTAAATTGCAAAAAAGACGATTGACGGTATATGTTTAAAATAGTAATATAAGTAAGGACGTTGAGATATCGCAAAAAGTAACACAATTATCAACGTTTGACACAATGATAAAATAATTTTTAGGAGGGAAAATTATGAAAAAAAGATTATTTGCAGGAGCACTTGCTCTTCTTATGATAATAGGACTCCTGCCAGTTAGTAGCATGTTGAAAAAGCCAGTAGAAGCACAAGCAGCGCAGTCAACCACATATACATTGTCAGCAGATGTTGATGGTGCTTTAAGTACAGATAATAATCCTGTAAAGAACTTTTTTACAGTAAGTAAAATTAATACTACATCAAGGAGCGTAGGAAATTATACTACTGCATATTTGATTAATGGTTCTGATAAAACAATAACATTTACTATTCCAAACGGAGCTGCTGCTAAAGTAACTGCTAAGTGGACAACTAGTAATATAGGTGTGGGACTAAAGATATCAGATACATTAAGTGAGACAGCAACTGAAAAGAATAGTTTGTTAGAATCTGTATTTAATGTAGGAAGTGGAACATACACATTGGAAAGAATAGGTTCTAAGACTGCTTATTTATTCAGCTTTGAGGTAACTGTAACAGACCCAGGCTATACAATAACAGTAAATGATGAGCATGCAGATTCTGCAACAGTAACAGCTCTTTACGCAGAGGGTTCAACTTTAAAGCTTTCAGCAAAGGGTACTGATTTACTTTATTGGAAGAACTCAAATGGTGTAATTGTTGCTACAGGCGATAAGGAAATTCCTGTATATTACTCAGATACATATACAGCAGTATATGCAAAGACAGGTGCTAAGGTTGAGTATCTTACACCATATGGTGGAGTATTAGCAACATATTATGCAGATGATGTAAATGGCGCTGATTTTAAAGCCCCAGAGGGACCAACCCGTTATGGTTATACATTTGATGGTTGGGATACTGATATAGAAACTGTAAAAACTTCGCTTGTAGCAGAAAAAGATGTTACAGTAAGTCCAAAATATAAGGATAATGCAGGTTTACAGTATACAATAACAATTGATGCAACAGATGTTGATGGAACTAAGGATACACAGACGTACACAGTAAACACAGTAGTTAAAGCTTCTGTTACAGATAAAGATAGTTTTGCATGTTGGAAAGTTGGAGATGATGTTGTAAGTTATAATCCAACATATTATTTCTTCGCAAATAGACCCGTAACAGTTACAGCTGTAAAGAATGATGGCTCAGAAGTATCTAAAGGGGCTATCATAACAGAAGTTGAAAATAGTGCAGATAATAATACTGTAATATTTGAGTATACAGTACCTGATGAATATGAGATGACATTTGCAGGTGTTATAGCATCTACTAATGCAGAAAGCCTTGCTAGCGTAAAAGATGATAATATTACAATTCCAGCAGGTGTATATAAGCTTGGAGCAGACAGCACCAAGTGTAGCAACTATAATACTTATAGATATACATTAAGAAAAGCAGGTAATGATACATGGTATGTTAAGCCAGTACTTACATATACAGATTCAACAGGTTCACATACTATTTATGGAAATACTGTTACTATGAAATAATATAATCATTGAGGAGAGTTTATAATGAAAGAAAGATATGAAGATATAATATGTGATGTAGTTGTTTTTGAGACAGCTGATGTTATAAAGATTAGTGGAGCAGGTGAATCAGAGGATGTGATTGGAGGACGATCAATAACTAATCCATAATTTATGAAAGCTAAGGCGGGAAAAAATCCCGCCTTTCTTTATATACACTACATAATAAAGAGCAAAGAGAGTAGTAAACGATGAAGAAGATAATAAAAGGTTTATTAGTTTGCATGGTTATGATTGCAACGGTTTTGTTAAATAACAATTATGTTAAAGCAGAAGATACAATAGAAGTATATGATGGTGTTAAGTATAGAGTTAATAATGAACAGAAGTGGGCTTCTATATGTGGATATTCAGGAGATGCAACAGACCTTGAGATTCCATTCATGGTTGGAAGAGGAATTATTGTTTCACAGATAGATGACCATGCGTTTGATGGATGTTCAAGTGTCAGGATTCTTACACTTCCAGATACAATTGTTAAAGTTGGTGATATGTCTTTCATAGGAATGGACAATCTTCAGGCAGTTATATCAAAGGCTCAGGGAATTAATATTGTTGTAAGAGATAACGTTAAGATTGTTACAGACAGAAGTCAGTTAGATAGCAATGATATTAATAATGATGACAATAATAGTAATAACAATTCTTCTAACAATACTAATGGCGGTAATACACAGGGCAATGATAATGGTGATAGTTCATTATCTGGTAATAGTGACAGCGGCAGTAGTTCAGTAGGTTCTGGTGGAGCAATAATTGATTCTGATAATAACGTTATAATAGATTCATCTAACGGAACTGTAATTGAAGAGAATGTTGATAAGAATGTAGGCGATAGCAGTGCAACTATATCTGGCTCTGACAACAAGAAGGACAACAATAAGTCAACACAGGCTGCCGACAATAAGAACGAGACAGCTTCTAAGACCACCAAGAAATCTTCAGCACCTAAGATTATCGCATACATAGTATGCATAATTGTAATTATTGGTCTTGCGGCTGGTGCGATTATATTTATTAAGAAAAAGAGAAGATAAGCTATGTTTACAATACGGGTTGCAGATACATTTATTCAGATTAATGAAAGATACCAATATATAAAGCAATATTGCAGGAATTACATAGTTGATGATGTTACACCTGAGATGGTTATTGAAGTGAGTGACGAAGAGATTAAAGCGGAACAAAGTGATGAATATACAAGTTCTCCAGATTATCTTGAAACACTTGCTGTATATAGAAAGATATGTGAACGTCTTGTTGATAAAGGAATTATTCTTGTACATTCATCTGTGCTTATGGTTGATGGTGAGGCTGTTATGTTCCTTGCTCCGAGCGGAACGGGAAAGTCAACTCACACGAGATTGTGGCGTCAGGTGTATGGAGACAGGGTGACAATGATTAATGATGACAAGCCTCTTGTCAGTGTAAGAACCGATGAGCGTGGAGTTCATGTTAATGTATACGGAACACCGTGGTGTGGCAAGCATGGAATTGAGAATAATATATCTGCGCCGGTTAAGGCATTATTCCTGCTTAAGAGAAATGAGACTAATGTAGCAAGAAAACTTACTATGCATGAAGCATTTCCATATGTGTTCAATCAGACATATCGGCCGGATAATGCAGAGCTTATGAGAAAGACACTTATATTATCAAGGACAATGGCTGAGAATGTCGGATTGTTCGAGCTTGGATGCAACATGCAGGAAGAAGCTGCACATGTGGCTTACAGGGCAGCATATGGAGAAGAAGGAGAGAATTGACCATGAAACTTAAATCAGGAATTGTTATGGAAAAGACTGGTGATGAATATATCGTAGTTGCAACAGGAGAGGCAGCCAAGTCTTTTAATGGAATTATAAGAAATAATAAGACAGCTAATTTCGTATTTGAACAGTTGAAGGAAGATAAGACAGAGGAAGAACTGGTTGATGCACTTCTTGAGCAATATGATGTGAGCAGGGAAAAGGCACAGGCAGATGTTAAGGCTTTAGTTGCTAAGATAAGAGAGGCTGGACTTATTGATGGATAAGGCTAAAATGAATGAGCTTTATAATAGAGGACATTATTATAGTGTGCCTAAAGGGGTTAGTATGTGGCCTCTTATAAAGAGCCAAGAGAATGTTATTGATATTGTTCCGGTTAATGGTGAACTAAAGCGATATGATGTTGCATTATATTATAGAAAAAGTGAAGATCGATATGTACTCCATCGAATTCTTAAGGTAGAAGATGATTACTATATATTTTACGGAGATAATTGTTGGCAGAAAGAGATTATACCTAAAGATACGGTTGTCGGCATTGCTACTAAGTATTACAGAAAAGGCCGGTGGATTGATGCTGATGATATACGTCTTAAGATATATGCACATATATGGTGCGATGCGCTGCCGGTGCGTCGTGCGATTCTGAGATTGAAAGATGAAGCTAAGAAAGTATTAAGAAGAGTTAGAAAATTATGGACAAAGAACAGAAGCTCCAATTAAAGAAGATAGTTAAGAATCCAGCCATGAGCTGGATTTTTGGCGTGTCAGGGAAGTTAAAGCTGGGAGTGCTGCTTCTTGTGCTGCTTAATTCAGCAATATCAATAAGTGCGGTGGCATTTGCACTTGTGCTGAGGGAAGCAATCGACGGGGCAGTTTCTGGCAATAAGATGGTATTCCTCAAGTTCGTTATCATACTTGGACTTATTATGGTTGGGCAGATTGCTGCGAGAGGTGTAATAAGATTCTTAGATGAGTATGTACGTTCAGGCATGGAAAATGTTATTAAAACACGACTCTATGAAACTATTCTGTCAAGAAAATACAGTGCTATTACAGCGTATCACACAGGAGAACTGCTGAACAGAATTACTAATGATGCGGTTGTTGTGGCAGATGGGTTCGTGCAGATTATTCCAGGAATTATTGCAATGCTTGTTAAGCTGGCCGGCGCGGCGGCGGTGCTTTTCGTGCTGGATTACAGATTTTCTGTGATATTCTTTGCTGGCGGTGGTCTTGTGCTTATATTCACAACACTGTTTCGCCGTGTTATGAAGAAGCTTCACAAGGATGTGCAGGCGGCTGATGGTGTACTTCGTTCTTATCTGTCAGAGAATCTTGGAAGCCTTATGGTTCTTAAGACATTTGGCGCAGAAAGAAAGAGTATAGATACTTCTAAACAGTACATGGATAAGCACAGATTCATGCGTATGAAGAGAAATAAATTCTCTAATATATGTAATGTCGGTTTCGGACTTGTTATGAATGGCGGTTATATATTCGGTCTGTGCTGGTGCAGCTTCGGAATTCTGCATGGAAGTATTACTTACGGAACGCTGTCGGCAGTACTTCAGCTTGTTGACCAGTTGTGGGCGCCGCTTGCTAATATGACCGGTTATCTGCCAAAGTTCTATGGTATGCTCTCAAGTGCGGAGCGCTGCATGGAGCTTGAGACTCTTGAGGAAGAGCACGTTGAGAGCCAGTTTAGCAGGGATTATTGCAGAGAGCTTTATAAAGACATGACAGCGATTGAATGCAAGAATATTACTTTCAGATATGAGGACGACATTATTCTTGAAAATGCTGATATATCTATTGGCAAGGGTGAGCTCATAACGATTATGGGTAACTCCGGCGCGGGCAAGAGTACGCTTCTTAAGCTCCTTCTTGCTATATATGAGCCTGAAAAGGGGACACTTGAGATTAAGACTGAAAAGGAAAGTTATGCACTGACCGAAAAATACCGCAAGATGTTCGCATATGTGCCACAGGGTAATTTCCTTATGTCGGGAAATGTTACGAGTGCGATTGCTTCTCTTGATGATACCAATGCTGATGTTGATATGGACAAGGTGAAGGCAGTTGCGCATATTGCATGTGCAGACACATTTGTAGAAAAATTAGAGCATGGATATGACACGCTTATCGGTGAGCGTGGAATGGGTATCTCTGAGGGACAGGCACAGCGTCTTGCTATTGCGAGGGCTTTGTATACGGACGCTCCTGTGTTGCTGCTTGACGAGGCAACTTCGGCTCTTGATGAGCAGATTGAGAAGAAGGTGCTTAAGAATATAAGGGAACTTACGGATAAGACGGTTATTATTGTATCGCACAGAAAAGCTGTGCTTGAGGTATGTGACCGCTGCGTGGTATTGGAGGATAAACATTTTGAATAATGGAGAGTATCTTATCGGGCTTCTTGCAAATGTTGTGGCTGGCAAGCCGTTGCCTGAGCCTGACGATAATATTGACCTGTTAAAGGTGTATGAGATTGCTGAAAAACACAGTGTGCAGACAACAGCTTATTATGGTATTAAGAAGCTGCAATGCGCGATTCCTTCTGAGATTTTAAGTAAATGGGAAGAAGCGCACCTGCGCGGGTTGTCTGTAAGCATACGTTTTAAGGCAGAGCTGAATAATGTGTGTGATGTATTCACTAAGGAGAAGCTTGTGCATATGCCGCTTAAGGGCAGCATAATTAAGAATATGTATCCATCGACTGATATGAGAAGCATGTCGGATATGGATATTCTTATTAAGCGTGAGGATGAAAAGAAGGTGCATGATATTCTTATCGGGATGGGGTATACATGCGATATGTATGATATAAGCCATCAGGATGTGTATTTTAAAGACCCTATATATAATATTGAGATTCATACAAGTCTGTTTGATGATGGCGACGGGGTGACTTTCTACCGTGAATATGATAATATTCTGGATAGGACGGTTACTGTGGATAATGAGTACGCACGCCTGATGACGGATGAAGATTTCTATGTGTATAATGTTGCACATTTTGCAAAGCATTTTCAGCTCGGCGGCTCAGGAATCCGCTCGGTTATGGATATGTATATTATGAAGAAGTCGCTGACTGGTATGGATATGGGTTACGTTAATGCGGAATTCTCAAAGCTTGGACTTACTGAGTTCTATACTAAGGCATCGAAGCTGGTTGACTACTGGTTCGGAGATGGAGAACTTACCGCTGATGTTAAGGATATGGCGGATTATATTCTTTCAAGTGGAACTTATGGCAATCTGTATAATGCATATACGAATCAGCTTGAGAAAAAGGGCAGATTCAGAATGTTCATGTACAACGCATTTCCACCGCTTAATAAGATGCTGTATACATTTCCGTTCCTGAAGAAAGTACCGTGGCTGCTGCCATTCTGCTGGATTGCAAGGTGGTTTTATGCGATATTTACTAAGCCAAAGAATGTTGTTACTAAGGTGAAGATGTTCGCGAGGGTTAGTAAGGATGTTGAATAAGAGAAAGGGGAACTTATGAAGTATTCTAATGTTGTTGTTGCCGGAGGCGGAGTGCTGGGGAGTCAGATTGCTTTTCAGGCAGCATATTGTGGGTTTAATGTAACTATATGGTTAAGAAGTGAGGGTTCTATCGGAAGAACCCAGCCTAAGATTGACCATCTTAAGCAGGCTTATATTGATGCTATTGAGAAGATGGCAGAGGATAAGAATGCATGGTGTGCGGGACTTGCAGATGAAGATACATTTGACAAGGAAGAGTGCCTTAAGAAGGTTGAGAATGCATATGCTAATCTCAAGCTTGAACTTGATATGGCTAAGGCTGTTGCTGATGCAGACCTTGTGATTGAGTCTATGGCTGAGAATGAAAAGGATAAGATTGCTTTCTATGAAAAGCTTTCACCACTTCTTCCAGAAAAGACTGTGATTGTAACTAATTCATCGACACTTCTTCCATCAATGTTTGCAAAATATACTGGAAGACCAGACAAATATCTGTCATTACATTTTGCTAATTCTATATGGAAGAATAATACTGCTGAGGTTATGACACAGGCTCAGACTGATGAGAAGTATTTTAACGAAGTAATGCAGTTTGCTAACGATATACGAATGATTGGACTTCCTGTAAGAAAGGAAAAGAGTGGTTATCTGCTTAATTCTATGCTGGTTCCATTCCTTCTTAGTGGTCTTGACCTGTATGCTGCAGGAGTGTCTGATCCTGAAAGCATTGACATTGCATGGACAAGAGGAACAGGAGCTCCTAAGGGACCTTTCCAGATATTTGATACAGTCGGACTTAATACTGCATACAATATTGTTCACCAGTATCAGAGTGTTCCGGGAATATTCTCACCACTTCTTAAGAAGATGATGATGCCATATAATTTCAAGAAGATGGAGGCTATTCTCAAGAAGTATATTGATGAGGGAAAGCTTGGAATGTCTACAGGAGAAGGTTTCTACAAATATAATTAAGCGTATATTAACAAATGTTATGAAGGACTGGTAATAACATGACGACTAGGGAAGAAGCACTTGCATATGGACTTTCTTTTCCAGATACTTATCAGGAAGCACCTTTTCATGATGAGAACTGGCAGCTTGTAAGAGTTAAAGGATGTAAGAAAGTATTTTTATGGACATACGAGCGTAATGGATATATTAATCTTAATGTGAAGGTTTCACCTGAGTGGCGCGACCTATGGCGGAGTACATATTCATCGGTGATTGCGGGCTGGCATCAGAATAAAGAACACTGGAATACTATTATTCTTGATGGAACTATTCCTGATGAAGATATCAGACGCATGATTGCAGAAAGTTATGACCTTGTATCTGACAGTCCGACAAAGAGGATATACGAAGCTGTCAGGAAGATTCCGAGAGGACAGGTTGCAACTTATGGACAGATTGCGCAGCTTGCAGGCGATAAGAAGATGGCGCGCGCTGTTGGCAATGCTCTTCACAAGAATCCAGACCCGTCAGGAATTCCATGTTACAGGGTAGTCAATTCCAAAGGGGAACTTGCCGGTGAATTCGCATTTGGCGGAGCCGGAAAGCAGGCAGAGCTGCTTATGGCGGATGGAATAGAGGTCGTTAACGGCAGGGTTAATCTGGATAAGTATGGGATGAAGATATGATTAAAATAGTTTGGTATCTGTCATATATTGAAGATACCAAACTATTTTTATGTAGATTATTTAATTATCAGAACCCTGTCAGTATCACCGGTAAATACAGCAACACGGTCGTGCTTCTCTTTCTATCCTGATATAAGTGTGGCGGAATGGACTTGGAAGTGGTGTGAGACACGGAGAAAGTCCAAACGGAGCGCTAAAGTGTGGCGGATTGGACCTTGAAGCTGCGGGAAGGCAAGTAGAAGTCCAAAAGTGGTAAGGGAGTGAAGAAAATTGGACGTCTGGGTGATGGAGAGGCTTATGAAAGTCCAAACAGAGCAATGCTGGTAGCAACATACCGGCATTGCTTTTTAGTTTGTAGATTTAATTTGTAAACCATAACTGTATAGCATATTTTACCCAAATGTTTTATAATAAAAATAATTATCAGAAACGGAGATTATTATGTGGAAGATAAAACAGATATTTGATGGGGATTATGGGTGTGAAGAGCTGGCAGAAGGTAAGTCACCTAAGGTTTCTGTTACACTTGTTAATGAGAGTGGACAGAAGAAGTATGTATATGTAGAAGATAAGTGGCTTGTAGACAGCGGGCTTGATGAAGGTTCTGTATGGCCGGAGGATATAGATGAGTAAAGTGACAAGAATCATATCAGTAAGCATGATGTTAACTGTATTATCAGCCATTATACTGGTGGGGTGTGGCAACAGACATTCTGATAAAACAGGATTGAATAAATCGGACATTACAGAGTCTTTAAGCCAGACATCGGAATCAGAGAAAGGTTCACAGATGGATTCTCTAAGTGAAGATAATACTGATACAGAGACAACAGATGCAGAGATAACAGATACAGAAGCAGAAGATTCTGGACAAACAGCCAGTGAAGAGGACAGTCGGGAAGAAACAAGCAATCCATATATAGCAGCAAGAGAGCCATATACAGGAGTTCCGGTATATGAAGATATGGAACACATTTATATGAATACAACATGGGAATATGCGGACCATTCGGCGATAAGCGATGGTTATGCTGTTCTATATAAAGCAGCAGGTGAAAGAAAGAATATTATAGTTGGAGTCAATGCAGGGCATGGGACGGCAGGTGGTTCATCAGTGAGAACATTGTGCCATCCGGACGGCTCACCTAAGAGTACCGGTGGAAGTACGGCGGCGGGGGCAACAACAGCGACTGCTGTATCAGGAGGCATGACATTCTATGATGGAACACCAGAAAGTGAAGTTACATTTAGAATGGCGCAGATTCTAAGAGACAGGCTTCTTTCACAGGGGTATGATGTGCTGATGGTCAGGGACAATGCAGATGTACAGCTTGATAATGTAGCAAGGACTGTGATATGCAACAATGTTGCGGACTGCCATATATCACTGCATTGGGATGGAGACGGACTTAGTTATGACAAAGGCTGTTTCTATATCGCGGTTCCGGATGCGATTAAAGATATGGAGCCGGTTGCCACACACTGGCAGCAGCACAATGCACTTGGAGCATCGCTTGTTAATGGGCTTGGTGATGTGGGTATGAAGATACATGGTTCAGGAAGTATGGCAATAGATCTTACGCAGACATCATATAGCACAATTCCATCTGTAGATATGGAGCTTGGAAATGCAAGCTCAGATCATAGTGATGAGACACTCGAAAATATAGCGGATGGTCTGATGGTGGGCATCAATGCGTATTACGGGTATTGAGAAACCACTAAAGGGATGAGCTGACGTGGCGGAATGGACGTTGAAGCGGCGGAAAGACAGGCCAAAGTCCAAAAGGGATTCGTAAGAACGGCAGATTGGACGTTAAAGCGGTGGGAAGGCAAGCCAAAGTCCAAAAGGGGTGAGCACAGAGCCGAGATTGGACGTTGAAGCGGCGGGAAGGCACGAGGAAGTCCAAAAAGAGCGAGCCAGAGCCGCGGATTGGACGTTAAAGCGGCGGGAAGATACGAAGAAGTCCAAAAAGAGTGAGCCAGAGCCGAGAATTGGACGTCAAAGCGGCGGAAAGACAGGCCAAAGTCCAAAAGGGATTCGTAAGAACGGCGGATTGGACGTCAAAGCGGCGGAAAGGCAAGCCAAAGTCCAAAAAGAGCAAGTCAGGAAAAGTTAATATAACAAAACCACATAAAGAGAACAATAATGGATAAGGAGAAGCATAATGGATAAGAAAACACAGATTATAGCAGTAGCAGGAAAAGGCGGAGTCGGTAAGACTTCTTTAGCGGGAGTTATTGTAAAACTTCTTGTTGAGGCACACCCAGATAAGAAGATACTCGCGATTGATGCTGACCCGGCGGTCGGACTTTCTACAGTGCTTAATGTTGAAGTGGATAAGACTATAGATGATATAAGAAAAGAAGTAATCATGAATGTTGAAGGCGGAGATACCAAGACTGCTGTGGAGTTACTTGGAGAAGCCAAGTATGAGATAATGGATGCAGTTGTTGAACAGGATGGATATGCATTTATCGCAATAGGAAGACCTGAGACAGCGGGCTGTTACTGCAAGATTAATTCATATCTTAAAGAAGTTATTACAATGCTTTCAGATAAGTTCGATTATGTTGTAATTGATGGAGAAGCAGGAATAGAGCAGATTAACAGAAGAGTTATGGAGAAGGTTACACATCTGCTGCTTGTTACTGACGCGAGCAAGAAGGGATGCCAGGTTGTGCAGACAATCAAGAAAGTTGCAGATGAGCTTGTGATGTATGACAGAATCGGAGTCATCGCTAACAGAATACCGGATATGGAGGTTGCGAAGCTTATGGATATCGGCGGCCTTGAGCTGCTTTCAGTAATACAGAGCGATTCCAAGCTTGCGCAGGCAGATGTTCTTGGTGAAAATGTATTCAATCTTCCTGATGATGCAATTATTGTTGAGGGTGCAAAGAAAGCCCTTGTTAATATGGGAATATTGTAAGAGGAGGCAAATGTGAAGGATTTAGCTAATCTGTATTATTTTGAGAAGCTTTTGGAGGACGTGAATAACGACCTTGTAAGGCAGGCACAGGCTAAAGGTGATATTGCAATCGGTGCAGTCTGTTTTCAGATACCGGAGCCGCTTATTAATCTGCCGGGCAGCTTTTCGGTAAGGCTGCGTGCACCCCGTACAGGTTCTATAGAGATGGGTACATATTACATGAGCAGTATGCTATGTGAGGGATGTCGTGCGATATTAGAGAGAGCAATTGAGGGTGGATTTAACTTTCTTGACTGTATAATTGCGCCAGATGCATGTGCGCAGATGAACAGGTGCGTAGAGAATATTGAGAGACAGCACCTTATAGAGAAGGAAAAATTCTTTGTGGAATATTCAGATGTTCCGATGAAGAATGATGAGACGGCGTTAAGACATTTTGTTAAGCAGATGAGACTTCATGTGCTTGAACCACTTAATAATACATATGGAATAGACATATCAGATGATGCACTTAGAAAGTCAGTAGAATTGCAGAATAAGATAAGCCGGCTTATAAGAAGCATCGGTGATTACAGAAAAGAAGATAATCCAAGAATTACTGGGTATGAATTCGCGGTTCTGTGTCTTGCAACCTACTGTTGCCCGAAAGAGGCACTTATAGAAAAGCTCGAAGAAACACTTGAGGAGCTTAAGACGCGTGAACCTGATAAAAAATGTAATTACAGGGCAAGGGTAGTAATGGTTGGTTCAGAGATTGATAACCCTGAGCTTATAAAGCTTGCGGAGGAAGCAGGCGCACTGGTTGTGGCTGACAGATTCTGTTTTGGTTCACTTCCGGGAAGAGATGAGATTATTCTTAACGATACAGAGGATGTTCTTACACAGATATGCAGACAGTATATGAAGTGGGGACAGTGTCCAAGATTCATGAATACAGAAAAGATTATCGAGAGACAGGAGTATGTTGACGCAATAGCTAAAGAGTATAAGGCGGATGGCCTTATATATCAGCAGATTAAATTCTGTGATTACTGGGGCTATGAGAGGGCTTCGGCATTCCATGTCATGAAAGAAAAATACGGCTATCCTGTTCTTTCAATTGACAGACCTTATGCTGTCGGAACTTCTGGACAGTTAAGAACAAGAATACAGGCATTTGTTGAGAGCCTTGAGATTAAGCGTATCAATGCAGGAAGGAAATTATAAATATGTCTAAGAATATAGGAAGCGAGCCACTCGGCAGATTCTATACAGGCAAAAAGCCGAAGAGAAGAAGAGAATGGCGCGGATTGAAAGATACATGGTACGACTATGTAAGGTGGCTTGGATACTGGAAGACTTTAATTACATTTATAATAAAACCTAATAACATGAAGGGCTTCTTCAGATACCGCTGGATGATTAATTATCTTGCATTGCCTGATTTCATGGACAGGCATACCGAGGGTATGAGAGGAACTCAGCTTAGAATGGCGCATCAGGCACTGGGACTTATCGTTACTGATATATGCGGGATGCTTGGACAGATATTTAAGGCAGACCCGGCTATCGGCAATGATAAGAAGCTAAACAGCAAGATTGTCCTTTTTGATGAAAATATGATGAGTACACTGATGGGAGGTTTCCCTAACCTTACATGGTTGTCAGTGGAAGTTCCTGCAGTGTATACAAGCTCGATGATGTCACAGGACGGAGTAAGCTATTATGTTGACGTTACACACCAGTATGGTGTGCCATCAGATGTCTGTCCTATGCCGGCGGCTGAGCTTGGTGTTGCATTGGCTGATGATTTCCCGCTTATAGGCTGCTGTGCCGTGCAGTGTAATACGACATGTGACGGAAGCCTTATGGGTAACGGTATTGAAGCAAGGTCATTTAAAATTCCTACATTTCAGCTTGCTGTGCCAATAAGACACAGACAGGAAAGTGTACAGGAGTATGCGGCAGAAGAGGTTGTCAATGCAATTCATTTCATAGAGGAACAGACTGGAGAGAAGTTCGACTGGGATGCATTCTTTAAGAGTATGAAGCGGTTTAATGCAGAGACAGAGGAATTCTTAGAGTGGATGGAGATTTCCAAGACAGATTATCCGCAGGTTATGGGCGTAACGCTTGCACTCTACAGATATGGTGTATATCAGGCTGCCGGTGGAAGAAATCAGGCATTCCTTGATATGGATAAAAAGCTTACAAAGATGGCACTTGATGCATATAAGAATAAAGAGATGGCGGCGAAGGAGTACCGCCACAGAGCCATGACATGGGGTGTTCAGGCTGCATATTATACGGCACTCCCAATCTGGCTTCTTAACTGCTGGGGTGTTGTAACTATTGCAGATATGTTAAGTATGGTGTCTACAGAGATGGTCAACACAGAGGATAAGCACCAGGCAATGTTAGACCTTGCATATCTGTATGAGAACATGATTATGAGAAACCGCTCTAACGGCGGTTATGAGACAGGCGTAGAGGCACTCTGGCGTTTCTGCGAAATGTTTAATATTGATATAGTAATCATGTATGTTCATATGGGCTGCAAATCAATGTCAGGATATCATGGTCTATTTGAGGAAGAAGCGAGAAAACATGGAATTCATTTAATATGGGTAACGCACAATCTTATGTGTCCTGAGGATGGAACAAGAAGAGACATGAGAACGGAGATTAACAGATACATGAGGACTGTTTTCAGGGAAGAGCCGCTTGACCCGTCACTTGAGGATTTTGACGATTCTAAGAGCTGGTAAGAAGTGTGTATGCTGCATACGTGGCAGGAAAGGATAGCAGAATGAAATATTTCGGTGGTTGTGACGCAGGAAGTACATATACCAAATGCGTAATTATAGATGAGAATGGAAAAATCGCAGCTGCGGTTACTAAGAGAAGCAGGATTAATCCTGTGCTTAGTGCGAAGGATGCGCTTGACGAGGCTGTAAGCCAGGTTGACGGTTTAAACAGCGCAGAGGAGCTTACATATCTGATTGGTACGGGTTACGGAAGAAACAAAGTACCGTTTGCAGATGAGAATATATCAGAGATAAGCTGTCATGCTATGGGAGTTCATGTGACTGACCCATCGGTTAAGGCGATTATTGATATCGGCGGTCAGGATGTTAAGGGAATTGCGATTGACACTGATGGAACTGTGCTTAATTTTGCGATGAATGACAAATGTGCAGCAGGAACGGGAAGATTTTTTGAATCTATGGCAAGAGCATTTGAGATGTCTTTAGATGAATTTTCTAATCTGTCTCTTACAGCGAAGAACGTGATTCCAATAACAGCACAGTGCGCGGTATTTGCAGAGAGTGAGGTTATTTCGTTAGTAGGTGAGGGTAAGCCTATGGAGGAGATAGCGGCAGGAATACAGTTATCGGTTGCTAAGAGATGCTTTGTCATGGCTAAGAAAGCAGGTGCGGCTGACAGCGTTACACTTACAGGTGGATGTGCCAAGAATGAAGGCTTGAAGAAAGCAATAGAAAAGGTGCTTAAGATTAATGTAGTTGATCTGCCGACAGACCCACAGCTTATGGGAGCATTAGGTGCTGCAGAATATGCAAGACAGAAGGGAAGTAACGTATGATAGTATTAAAAGTGCTGGCTATTATTGCAATCGTGCTTGTTGCATTGTTTCTTCTGACTCTTGTTATATATTTCTTTAATCTGGATATGAAATTTGCAGCAGCTTTAATCAAGCCGCTTACTGCGTATTATAACTGGTCAAAGAACAGGCGTGAGACAAAGAAAAAGAAAGAACAGGATACACATAAAGAATAACAGGAAGGGCAGAAACAGCCGATGGATATATATGATGGTGAGATAAGAAAGCTTATATCAATGCTTGAAAGCCATGGAGTAAAGAGACTTCCATCACAGAAAGAATGGGAGATGACTGAGAAGGAGAATCTTATCCTTAAAAGCGAGACGGCTTATGAGCTTGGCGGTGGAAGCAGTCAGGCAGTAAGTGCCATTGCATTTACACAGGATAAAGAGCTTGTGCCGGAGGATGCAGTGTATCTCGTTGGAGATGACCTGCGTGACATTAAGAATGATATCTCGTATGCAAGAATTACTGTAATCAGGCTGGACAGTGAATATATTAAGAATCATGATGACAATGCGCTGTATGCTTCAATGAGAGCGACTGATTATGTAAGATACCATGCATTTCCTAAAGGATATATGATGAGAATATCAGCTGTCAGGGAAAGAGAACCAGTGAGAGTGAGTAAAGAAGCGGTTTCACATGGGATTAACTTTGCAGCAGTAGGGCTGGGACTTATCAATGCCTACAGGAAGCGTCCTGAAGTTGAGGCTGTAAGCATATATTTTGTTACTGGGCAGGATATTGATTACACATTTTTAAAAAGTGAAGCACACAGATGTGAACAGATAACAGATTCGCTGAATCACATATTTAACGGTCTTACAATGGATTGTTCAACTTGCTCAAGCAGGGAATTGTGCGATGAAATAGATGGACTCAGGGAGCTGCATAAGAAGCAGTTGTAGCTGGCTCTGTCGAAATATGACAAAAAGAAAAGCGGAGAGATTAAGAAGTCTCTCCGCTTTTATGATGTTTTATCTGAAAAGTGATTTAACCATATCAGCATTATAAGAAATGCTTGTTGCATGTTCTACTTCAATCAGGTATAAAGCGTGTGCAGCGAGGTGTTCGGCGGCCTGTTCAAGATCTCTGATACCTGTGGTATCTTTGCAGTAATCAAGAACGGCTTCAAGTCCGTCATCAAGCACTAAGCACTCATCCTCGTGAAGTCCGATTCTTTTAAGAACCTTAGGGAGTGAATATTTAAGGAATATTGTCTTCTTTTCTTCTCTTGTGTAATCAGGAATATCAATTACTGCAAATCTTGAAAGAAGCGGTGCACTTATCTTATCCTTATCATTAGCTGTGGCGATAGGATATACGCCTGAGGTTGGGATAAGACACTCCATATAATTGTCTGTGAATCCAAGGTTATCAAGGAGTGTAAGGAGTACGTCAGCAGGGTTGGCGTTACCATTGCTTGAAGTAGCCTTATCAAGCTCGTTGATGATGAATACAAGATTAGATTCACCAGCCATGTTAAATGATTCCATAATAATACCAGGTTTGGCATTAGAGTATATTCTTGAGCTTCCTGTAAGCTGTTCAGCATCATTAATTGAACTCATATCAAGAGTTGTCCAAGGCATCTTAAGAATCTTGGCAACAAGGTAGGCAATCTGTGATTTACCTGTTCCGGCAGGACCTACAAGAAGGATACCATATGCAGGAAGAGTGTGGGTTCTGTTAATCTGAATAACAGTCTCGATAATTCTCTGCTTAACACTCTCCATACCGAAAAGCTCTTCATCAAGAATTCTTCTTGCTTCCACAGGGTCAATTGATTCGAAGTAATTGCTCTTCCACTTAATATTAAGCATGATAGAAAGTGCTCTCTG
>UMBV01070129.1_pt1 | contig 17592 bp, 17 predicted proteins | sample 1964061 | NCBI WGS metagenome assembly UMBV01 (sample SAMEA4835951, study PRJEB28245) | human gut metagenome | biome: gut microbiome; material: fecal sample | place: Denmark | collected 2008
ATGTCTGGCAGGTGCTGTTATGGGTGACCATTGTTCTCCTATCTCCGATACCACGATCATGGCTTCCGCAGGGGCACAGTGTAATCATATCAACCATGTATCCACCCAGGTACCTTACGTACTGACTGTGGCAGCAATCTCTTTTGTGACCTATATCATTGCCGGATTTGTACAGAATGTGGTGATCTGTCTGGTGATCGGTATTCTGCTGACACTGGGGACACTGCTTGTACTGAAGCGTGTCTTCGGACAGAAGACTGCTACGCAGCAGTAACGCATGACGGGGATAATAAATATTAGTACAGAAATGTGTCTGAATGTGTCTGTGAGAAAGGAAACATATAGAAACTATGAAATACGATTATCTGGTCGTCGGTTCCGGCCTGTACGGAGCCGTGTTCGCAAGAGAAGCGGCTGACAGAGGGAAAAAGGTTCTTGTGATCGATAAGCGCCCCAATGTGGCGGGTAATATTTATACGGAAAAAGTGGAAGGGATCCATGTCCACAAATACGGTGCCCATATTTTTCATACCAATGATACGAAGGTATGGAAGTATATTACGAGATTTGCGGAGTTCAACCGGTTCACCAATTCCCCAGTGGCAAACTATCGTGGAGAACTGTATTCCCTGCCCTTTAACATGTATACGTTTAATAAAATGTGGGGTGTGGTGACACCTACGGAAGCAGCGGCGAAGATCGAAGAGCAGAAAAAAGAAGCATGTATCACGGAGCCGAAGAACTTAGAAGAGCAGGCCATTTCTCTGGTTGGAAGAGATATTTTTGAAAAGCTGATCAAGGGCTATACAGAGAAACAGTGGGGACGTGACTGTAAGGGGCTTCCGGCATTCATCATCAAGCGTCTGCCGGTTCGACTGACTTTTGATAATAATTACTTCAACGCCCTGTATCAGGGCATTCCCATCGGCGGTTACACGAAGCTGGTGGAGCATTTGTTAGAAGGTATGGAAGTACGACTGAATACAGATTATCTGGAGCAGAAGGAGGAACTGGACAGACTGGCGGAAACAGTCGTCTATACCGGTCCCATCGATGCGTATTTCGGATATTCGCTGGGAGCATTGGAATATCGTTCCGTAAGATTCGAGACAGAGGTGCTGGATATTCCGAACTTCCAGGGCAATGCGGCAGTGAATTATACGGACCGTGAGACTCCCTGGACCCGGATCATTGAACATAAATGGTTCGAGTTCGGCAAGGACGAACAGGGACAGGAGTTACCGAAGACAGTCATCAGCAGAGAATACAGCTCAGAGTGGAAACCGGGAGATGAGCCTTACTATCCGGTCAACGATGAAAAGAACGGCGCGCTGTATGCTGAGTATAAGAAGCTGGCAGATGCCGAGCAGAATGTGATCTTCGGAGGAAGACTGGCGGAATACCGCTATTATGATATGGATGCAGTCATTGCGTCGGCATTACAAAAAAGTGAAGAAGTACTGTAATCATTCAGACCACGGTGGTGAGCATACCTGGTGTTGCTCATAAAAAATGCAACGGTGAATCACACCGTTGCATTTTTTATCTCAAGAAATTGAATGTATTAATCGATCTGCGGTTTTGCTTTTCTCTTGTTGCGGAACTCTCTGACTGCGATCAGCAGGTCGTAACGATATACCAGGGTATACATTATCGCTGCCATAACGAAAGCGGTGAGTACATCGAAGACGGAGTGCTGTTTGATGAACATGGTCGCCAGGATGATCGAAGAAGCCAAAATCAGGGATCCGATGCGGATACCCTTTTTCTTCTCGAAGCATTTGCTGCGGATGATCGCGAAATGTGCACCCAGGGAATTATATACATGAATGCTGGGCCACAGGTTGGTAGGTGTGTCTGTCCGGTACAGAGCGGCTACCATGCGGGTGAAGATATTGTCTCTGGGCATTACTGCGGGACGAAGGTGCTGTCCGTTGGGCCACAGCGTGGATACGATCAGGAAGATCGTCATGCCTGTAAAGAGGAAAATACAGGTGCGGTAGTAATCCTCTTTATTTTTGAAGAAAAAGTAGATGACCACTGCCGATACATAGGCAAACCATAAAAAGTAAGGAATGACGAACACCTCACAGAAAGGGATGTAGTCATCGGCAGCCATATGTATGATCCGGTAATGCCCGGTGGTGTTCTTCTCCAGCCAGGCGAACCATGTCATATAGATAATGGCATATATAATAAGTGGAACGGCATGTTTATATTTTAAATAGAAGATCTTAAGCTTTTCCATAAAAACCTCATTTCTCTACCAAACCTATGCTTCAAAATCAATTTTAGTATAATCACCGGAAGAAAAAAATCAAGGTTTTTTTGGAATACTTAAGCATTCTTAAGAAAATCTTTAGGGTATGTTTATTTCACTTCGGGAGTGACCATGCGGATGGCACCGGGGAGGCATTCTACCCGAAAACCACAGCTTTTTCTGGTTACTTCTCCGTCGGTATGTACCCACAACGGAGAGGAAGTGGTAATGGACATCCGGGTGGCGGTATGCGCATTGATCCCCTTAACAAAATAGTGTTTACCGAAAAAGGCTGTGGGCAGGGCAAGCAGCACCAGTCCTTTGGAAATGTTACCTACCGAGCACAGATCCAGCACACCGTCATGATCGTTGGCGGAGGGACAGAACATGAAACCGCCGCCCTCGTAGCGGTGACTCATACAGGTAACGAACAAAAAGCGGGGAAGCGCAAAGGTTTCCTGTCTGTTATGCACGGTGTCTTCCAACGTCAGGGTACAGGAGACCTTGCGAGCGGTGATCAGCTGCTTTAAGGCGATTCCTAAATACGTCAGCTTGCCAAGACCGATCCGGTTCATGGTATCCTTGATGGGGGAATGCATGGCTTCTGCACAGACGGCTGCGTCAAAGCCGATTCCACAGCTGACAGCAAACAGCCTGGATTCTTCCGGTTGGTCCGCATCGAGATAAGTAAGTCTCCCTAAGTCTATGACTCTGGGAGCAGCATCCCGAAGGATCAGATCAAGGGCTGCTTTCGGCTCTTTGGGAATATGAAGATCCCTGGCCAGATCGTTGCTGGAGCCGGTGGGAATGTAACCCAGGATCACCTTAGAAGGATCAGCGAAGCCCTGCAGGGCTTCGTTCACCGTGCCATCGCCACCTAAGATAATGAGTTTTAAATCAGGATCGTCAGGATGCTCTGCGGTGATCTGTGCAGCCAGATGCTTTACTTCTCCGGCTTTTTTTGAAAAATAGGTCTGATATACGGCATTGCTTTCTTTCAGAGCAGGTTCAATCTGCTCAGACCAGATCTTCGCCCCTCTGCCGGAGCGGGAGGCGGGATTGATAATAATATGATACATGAGGATACCTCATCTTTCGTAAGGATATAACTAAAGTTTATTTTAACACACTCAGGGGCTTCTGCCAACATTGTTCATTTTCCATCTTTGCAACTGAATAGTTCTATGCTATACTAAACCATAAGTTTAGCGAATTAACGTAACATAAGGAGGAATGAGGCATGTATTCATTGGATGAAGTAAAAAAAGTAGATCCCGAGGTGGCACAGGCCATTATTGACGAGGAGAATCGTCAGAACAGTCATATCGAGCTGATCGCTTCCGAGAACTGGGTGAGTAAGGCAGTCATGGCGGCTATGGGCAGTCCCCTGACCAATAAATATGCAGAAGGTTATCCCGGCAAGAGATATTACGGTGGCTGTGAATGCGTGGATGTTATCGAGAATCTGGCAATCGAGCGTGCCAAGAAACTGTTTGGCTGTGATTATGCCAATGTACAGCCTCATTCCGGAGCACAGGCGAATATGGCAGTGCAGTTTGCCGTACTGAAGCCCGGTGATACTATCATGGGTATGAATCTGGATCACGGCGGACATCTGACCCATGGTTCACCTGTGAATATGTCCGGTAAATATTTCCATGTAGTACCTTATGGCGTGGATGACAACGGATTCTTAGATTATGACAGAATGAGAGAACTGGCACTGGAATGCAAGCCTAAGATGATCATTGCCGGTGCTTCTGCGTATGCCAGAACCATTGATTTCAAGAAGTTCCGTGAAGTGGCGGACGAAGTGGGCGCCGTACTGATGGTGGATATGGCACATATCGCAGGACTGGTGGCAGCAGGCCTTCATCCAAGTCCCATCCCTTATGCGGATGTGGTGACCACTACCACACATAAGACCCTGCGTGGACCCAGAGGCGGTATGATCCTGTGCAATAAGGAAGCCAATGAGAAGTTCAACTTCAACAAAGCCATCTTCCCCGGCATCCAGGGCGGCCCTCTGATGCATGTCATCGCTGCCAAGGCAGTCTGCTTCGAGGAAGCATTAAGCGACGACTTTAAAGTATATCAGAAGAATATCGTGGACAATGCCCAGGCACTGTGCAAGGGTCTGATGAGCCGTGATATCAAGATCGTATCCGGCGGCACCGACAACCACCTGATGCTGGTGGATCTGACCCCTTACGGACTGACCGGTAAGGCTGTGGAGAAGCTGCTGGATGCAGCGCACATCACTGCCAACAAGAACACCATCCCCAACGATCCCCAGTCTCCGTTCGTGACCAGCGGTATCCGTTTAGGAACCCCTGCTGTAACCTCCAGAGGTCTGAACACCGGGGACATGGATCAGGTGGCAGAAGCCATTGCTCTGGTCATCAAGGGCGGCGAAGAGCAGGTTCCCGCAGCCAGAGCCATCATTCAGAAATTAACCGACAAGTATCCTTTGATCTAAAGATCAGAGCATCAAAAAAAGAGCCGAAAGGCTCTTTTTTGATACTCTGAAATGCTCCGAAATGCAATAAAAATGCCTGAAAAAGATAAAAATGGGGGTTGCCTTTCATACTTTACTGTGCTAGAATATCCCTCAGTGAAAAACAAGTGTCCGTACTACGGATACGAATTGCGGAAAGGATAACATATGGGAGAAACGACCAAGTATTTCGTGGTGAAGCAGAAGGCAATCCCCGAGGTGCTGTTAAAGGTAGTGGAAGCAAAGCGGCTTCTTGAGTCAGAGAAGGTTCTGACCATACAGGAAGCGGTTGATGCAGTTGGCATCAGCCGCAGTTCTTTTTATAAGTACAAGGATGATATCTTTCCGTTTCATGACAATTCTCAGGGAACGACCATCACACTGACTTTCCAGATGGATGACGAACCGGGAATCTTGTCGGATGTGCTGAAGATCATCGCAGAGTACCGGGCGAATATCCTGACGATCCATCAGAGTATTCCGATCAACGGAATCGCATCTCTGACACTGAGTATACAGGTACTGCAGACTACGGGAGATATTTCCCGGATGATTGAACAGCTGGAGGGGCAGCCCAGTGTACATCATGTGAAAATACTGGCAAAGGAATAATGCTGGAACCAAAAAGATAAAAGCGAGGAGAATATTATGATCAATGTTGCGGTATTGGGCTACGGCACCGTCGGCAGCGGTGTGGTAGAAGTTATCGAGAAAAATAAGGACATGGTAAATAAAAAGTCCGCACAGGAACTGGAAGTGAAATACATCCTGGATCTGAGAGACTTTCCCGGAGATCCTTATGAGAATAAGGTCATTCATGATTTCAATACGATCTTACAGGATGACAGCGTAACTATCATCTGTGAGACCATGGGCGGTGTCGGAGCTGCTTACCAGTTCACGAAGCAGGCACTGGAACTGGGCAAGAGTGTCTGCACCTCCAACAAGGAGCTGGTAGCAAAGCATGGTCCCGAACTGTTGCAGATCGCCAGAGAGCACAACTGCAACTACTTATTCGAGGCAAGTGTGGGCGGCGGTATTCCCATTATCCGTCCACTCAACTACTCCCTGACCGCGGAGAAGATTGAGGCTGTCAACGGTATCTTGAACGGTACCACGAACTATATCTTAAGCAAAATGGAAAAAGAAGGCGCGGATTTCGATACTGTCTTAAAGGAAGCACAGGACAAGGGCTATGCGGAGCGCAATCCGGAAGCAGATGTAGAAGGTCATGATGCCTGCCGTAAAATCGCAATTCTGTCTTCTCTGATGTTTGGTAAAAATGTGGACTCCGAGAAAATCCCTACCGAGGGTATTACGAAGATTACCGCAGCGGATTTCGAATATGCCAATGCTACGGAGCATACCATCAAGCTGTTGGGCAGAAGCCGTGCGATTGACGATGACACAGCGGAAGTTATGGTGGCACCGTTCATGCTTCCCAAGGACCATCCCCTGGCCATGGTATACGGGGTGTTCAATGCTGTATTTGTCACCGGCAATATGCTGGGAGATTCCATGTATTACGGACGGGGCGCAGGCAAGCTTCCCACCGCCAGTGCAGTGGTATCGGATGTCATCGACTGTGCAAGACATCAGGGCAAGGTGATCATGTGCTTCTGGGACAAAGAGGAAGTAAAGCTGGTAGATACAGGTGAGTCTGTAAGAAGCTTTTTTATCAGAGCAAAGGCCGGAGCGGAAGCTAATGTAGAGGCTGCTTTCCCCGGAGGTAAAGAGCTGCATTTAGAAGACCGTAAGGAAGACTTCGGATACTTCACACAGCCCATGAAGGAGAGCGAGTTCCTGGCAAAATACGAAGTACTGGGTGAGCAGATGCTTGGCAGGATCCGCCTGGTGTAAAAAAAGAATATTATAAAGAGTACTAAATATATATATATTTGAGGAGAAAATGTTATGTCAAAAGTAGTGAAATTCGGTGGAAGCTCTCTGGCAAGTGCAGAGCAGTTCAAAAAGGTAGGAAATATCATCCGTGCGGATAAGGAGAGGAAATATGTGGTACCTTCCGCACCGGGAAAAAGATTTTCCAAGGATACCAAGGTAACAGATATGCTGTATGCCTGCTATGATCTGGCAGATCAGGGCAAGAGCTTCAAAGCAGAGCTGGATGCCATTAAGGCGCGTTACCAGGAGATTATAGATGGTTTACAGCTGGATCTGGACCTTAGTGAAGAGTTTGGGACCATTGAGAAAAATTTCAAGGCAAAATCCGGAAGCAATTATGCAGCTTCCCGTGGCGAATATCTGAACGGTATCATCATGGCAAATTACTTAGGCTATGATTTCATTGATGCGGCAACCGTAATTTTCTTCGATGAAAACGGTGAGTTTGACGCAGCAAAGACCAACGAAGTACTTCGTGCCAGACTGGCAGAGAGCAAGGAAGCGGTAGTTCCCGGATTCTACGGTTCTATGCCTGACGGAACGGTAAAGACCTTCTCCAGAGGCGGATCCGATATTACCGGTTCTATTGTGGCCAAGGCTGCCAAAGCAGATGTCTATGAGAATTGGACGGATGTGTCCGGTTTTCTGATCGCAGATCCCAGAATCATCGATCATCCCGAGGCTATTGAGACCATCACTTACCGCGAACTTCGCGAGCTGGCATATATGGGAGCTACCGTACTGCATGAGGATGCCATCTTCCCGGTACGCCAGGAGGGTATTCCCATCAATATCCGCAATACCAATGCACCGGAAGACAACGGCACCTGGATCGTGGGAAGCACCTGCCAGAAGTCCAAATATGTCATCACCGGTATCGCCGGTAAAAAAGGCTTCTGCGCTGTGAATATTGAAAAAGATATGATGAACTCCGAGATCGGTTTCGGCAGAAAGGTACTGCAGGCGTTTGAGGAGAACGGAATCTCCTTCGAACATGTTCCCTCCGGTATTGATACCATGACCGTATTCGTACATCAGGACGAATTCATGCACAAGGAGCAGAAAGTAGTGGCAGGCATCCACAGACTGGCAAATCCCGATACCATCGATATCGAGTCCGATCTGGCGCTGATCGCCGTGGTAGGTCGTGGCATGAAGTCCACCCGCGGTACAGCAGGCAGAATCTTCTCCGCACTGGCACACAAAAATATCAATGTCAAGATGATCGACCAGGGATCCTCTGAGCTGAACATCATCATCGGTGTGGCAAATGATGATTTCGAGACCGCGATCAAGGCAATTTATGATATCTTTGTAATTACAAGACTATAATGATACCAGGGTCAAAAGGTCTAAGCCCACATGAGCTTGCTCATATGTGGGTGAAAGACCTTAGGACCCGCCCCGATATGAGCATAAAAGTGGGATGATAATCCCACGATATGCGAATATTGGGTAGGAGTGTGGGAGTGCGTAGCACGAAGCAATCCGTAGGTATCAAAGTCAGGGGCTTTTGCCCCGACATCATTATAATGATGTCATATAAAAAGACAGGTTCGGCGGAACCTGTCTTTTTATATTTTATATCTCCGGATACTGGATCATGTCCAGGATCGGCGTCCGCATTATGTACTGATAAGCTTCAAAAATTTTCTCCGCAGGCACGTCTTTGGTAGAAGAGAGCCAAAGCTTCAGGATCTCGATCAGTAATAGAGCATTATAATGTGCCAGCGATTGCGGAGTGATCAGATCGCAGGGCATTTTCTTCATGGGATGTCTGGATAGAATACAGAAAAAAGTCTCTTCGCAGTAATGGGCAAAAAATTCTCCGAAGCTGTTCTGACCTGTGATCTCAAAAAGCCTGCGGTAATATTCCTTATTTTTCTCAAAGCAGATAAACATCAGCTTAATGGCTTCGTGTTCCATGTCATTTTCAATCATGACTTCGACCTTGCTGCCGATATCCCGGTCAAACAAGAACTCGATCACTTCATATTTATCCTGAAAATAATTATAGAAAGTCGGGCGGATCACATGAGCACCATCCGTGATCATTTTGATGGATATCTTCTGAAAAGGCACGGTAAGCACAAGTGTCCGAAAGCTGTCTGCCAATAATTCCTTTGTCTTCATCACATGACTCCTTTTCCCGTAAAAAGAACCAAGATAGAGATATTATAAACAAAAAATTACCGCTTCTCAACCCAAAACGATATTTGTTGTATCTTACCATCTGTCCGGAAATAGCATATCATAATCGCAGAAAGGAGATGTATGGATGGCGTGGTATGAAATACTGATCGTACGGGCATCCCGGATGCGGGATCCGGTAGAATGAATGCAAAAGAGAGGTAGATTAATATGGCAGACGTAAAACACAAGGTAGAGACCGGAGCTCATTCCACCGACTTACAGTCACCGGAATCCGTGGAGCATCTGTGTGGAAAATGTGCGGAGTATGCAAAAAACTGGGATGTGCGGGCACAGGAGCTGTGGCAGAAGGATCGGAACAATAAATAATAGTTCTTTTACAAAAGTTTATATTTAGTTAATTGCTTTTTGCTTTTCGGCAGACCATAATGTAGCTAATATTCAGAGTCGGCTTCGCGAACGAGTCTCTGAAAGACTAGGATAATGTATCCCCTACATGGTGGCGGACGAAAGGTGGCACTTCATGAAAGAGAAGTTACAGCGTTTCATGTGGGGGCGTTATGGCAATGACCGCTTCAATCAGTTTCTGCTGATTGTGGCTTTGGTCTGCCTGGCGCTCTCTTTTTTTGGTCTGAGAATATTTTATGTGTTGGCTCTTGCCCTGCTGGTCTATGTCTATTACCGGATGTTTTCCAGAAATATGAGCAAGAGAAGCGCGGAGAACCAATGGTATCTCAAAAAAGAAATGAAGGTGCGCAGCTGGTGGCAGCGCCGGAAACAGTTATTTGCCGGAAGCAGGGATTATAAGATCTTTAAATGTCCCAAATGCGGACAGAAGCTCCGGGTGCCCAGACACAAAGGGAAGATTGCAATCCACTGCAGAAAGTGCGGAGAGGAATTTATCCGCAAGACCTGACAGGACAGGCATGATTACAAATGGAAATTATGAAAAAACGGAAAATAAGAAAGGATGGTGAGTCAGATGTTCGGATATATTGTGATCAATCAGTCGGAGATGAAATTCAAGGAGTATGATGTGTATCGATCCTATTACTGTGGATTATGCCAGAGCCTGAAGGAGCGCTACGGTGTGCTGGGGCAGCTTTCCCTGAATTACGATATGACCTTTATCCTGATGTTGCTCACCGGCTTATATGAACCAAAGGAGCAGGAGGATCAGTGCAGATGCGTGGCACATCCTCTGGAAAAGCATGCCACGAGAAGAAATCTGTTCACGGATTATGTGGCGGATATGACGGTGCTTTTTGCCTGCTATAAGGCGGAGGATGACTGGGAGGACGAAAACCGTCTGCGAGGATTGGTGTACGGTCATCTTCTGGAGAGAAAACTCCATAAAAAGCCTTTGCTGTATGGAGAAAAAGTGAAAAGCATCGCACTGGCAATGCAGGATTTTGCAGATGCGGAAAAGCAGGGAAATGCGGACATCGATACCATGGCAGGACTGTTTGGAAAAGTCATGGCGCAGATCGTATCCTGCCGCGAGGATGAGTGGAAGGATAATCTGGCGAGACTGGGATTTTTCCTCGGAAAATTTATCTATCTGCTGGATGCCTACGAGGACGTTGAACGGGATATCAAAAAAGAAACCTACAATCCGCTAAAGAAACGTTATGCGGAGCCCGGCTTCGAGGAGGAATGCAGACAGATCCTGACTATGATGATGTCAGAGTGCTGTAAGGAATTCGAACAGCTTCCTATATTACAAAATGTGGATATTCTGCGGAATATTCTGTATTCCGGTGTATGGTGCCGCTATGAGATCGTGCGGAAAAAACGGGAAAAAGACAATGCAAAAGAGGTAACGGAAAATGAATTATGATCCGTATAGTGTCCTGGGGGTGAGCAGAGATGCTTCCGAGGAAGAAATCAAAAAAGCATATAAGACCCTGAGCAGAAAATATCATCCCGATGCCAATATCAATAATCCCAACAAGGATCAGGCGGAAGAAAAGTTCAAGAAGATACAGGCAGCGTATCAGCAGATCATGAAGGAACGAACAGAAGGTTACAGCTACGGCGGTGGATATGGCAGCCGCGGAAGCAGCTATGATCAGAGACAGAGTTATGGCGGCTTCGGTCAGGACTTTGGGGACTTCTGGCAGCAGGCCGGATGGCAACAGCAGACTTCCGGATATGAGCAAGAGCCCAAACTGCGGGCAGCCGGTAATTACCTCAGAAACGGTTATTACAGAGAGGCCAGAAATACCCTGGACGGCATGGGAGAGCATGAAAAGACTGCCAGATGGTATTATTACAGTGCGATGGCGCATATGGGACTGGGCAACAATGTGGCAGCTTTGGAGCATGCAGGAAAAGCAGTGTCACTGGAACCGCAGAATATGGAATACCAGATGCTTCGGCAGAGACTTCAGAGTGGCGGACAATGGTATGAGAGCAGACAGGCAGCCTATGGCTATCCCAATGCGAGTGGGAATGACCTGTGCCTAAAAATCTGTCTGGCGAACCTGTTCTGCAATCTGTGCTGCGGTGGTGGCGGTCTGTGCTTCGGAGGATATGGTGGAAGAGGAATGTTTTAAAAAAGGTACTTGCTTTTTCTAGGTTTCCTCACTATAATAAATATACAAGATGTAGATGCGAAATGAATTTTAAAGCACAAAATCTAGTAATATACTATGATTTGCGTAGAGAGTCGTGTCGGGAACTTGCTTCCGATGCGGCTTTTCTTTCGGCTTATGCAGAAATTCGCATCTCGATGGGAATGATAAAAAGTGAGGGAACAGCAATGAAGATTCAGAAGAGAGACGGCAGAGTAGTGCCTTATGAAGAGGACAAGATCCGGGAAGCGATCCATAAGGCGAACAACGAAGTGGAGGAGCGGTATCGTGCCAGCGAGGGATTGATTGAAGAGATCCTGGAGGATGTGCAGCAAGAGGGTAAACAGATCCAGACCGTGGAGCATATTCAGGATATGATTGAGGAACATCTGGTAGAGCACAACAAATATACCCTGGCGAAGAAGTATATTGTATACCGTTACCAGAGAAGTCTGCTCCGCAAATCCAACACTACGGATGAATCTATTTTAAAACTGATCCGGAATGAGAATAAGGAGCTGGCAGAGGAGAATTCCAATAAAAATACCCGCCTGGCATCCACACAGAGAGACTATATTGCAGGTGAAGTGTCCCGTGATGTTACCAGACGTCTGCTTCTGCCGGAGCATATTGCTATGGCACATGACAACGGTGTGTTGCATTTCCATGATGCGGATTATTTTATCCAGCCGATCTTCAACTGCTGTCTGATCAATATCAAGGATATGCTGGACAACGGTACTTCCATCAACGGCAAAATGATCGAATCTCCCAAGAGCTTCCAGGTGGCATGTACCGTGACCACCCAGATCATCGCAGCCGTAGCCAGCAATCAGTATGGCGGTCAGAGCGTGAATATCAAGCATCTGGGAAAATATCTGCGTAAGAGCAGGGAAAAATTTGCAAAACAGCTGGAGGACGAATTCGGAGATACCCTGGATCAGGCAGCCAAGGATAAGATCGTGCAGATGCGTCTGCATGACGAATTAAAGTCCGGTGTACAGACCATCCAGTACCAGATCAATACCTTGATGACCACCAACGGACAGTCTCCGTTCGTGACATTGTTTTTGCATATTGATGAGAATGATGAATATGTGGAAGAGACCGTACAGATCATTATGGAGATCCTGCGTCAGCGCATCGAGGGAACCAAGAATGAAAAGGGTGTCTATGTGACTCCCGCTTTCCCGAAGTTAGTCTATGTGCTGGATGAAAATAACTGCTTAAAGGGCGGGAAATACGACTATGTAACCAAGCTGGCCGCACAGTGCTCCGCTAAGAGAATGTACCCCGACTATATCTCTGCCAAGAAGATGCGTGAGAACTACGAGGGCAATGTATTTTCCTGCATGGGCTGCCGTTCCTTCCTGTCTCCATGGAAGGATGAAAACGGAGAGTACAAGTGGGAAGGTCGTTTTAATCAGGGCGTTGTCAGCATCAACCTGCCCCAGATCGGTATCCTGGCAAAAGGAAACGAGGAGAAGTTCTGGAAACTGTTGGACGAGCGTCTGGAGCTGTGCTATGAAGCACTGATGTGTCGTCATAAGGCACTGGAGGGTGTGGTATCCGATGTGAGCCCCATCCACTGGCAGTATGGCGCCATTGCCCGACTGAAGAAGGGTGAGACCATCGATAAATATCTGCACAACGGTTATTCTACTATGTCTCTGGGCTATATCGGATTATATGAGACGACCTATCTGATGAAGGGATGCAGCCAGACCGTGGAGCCCGGCAAGGAATTTGCCCTGCGTGTCATGGATTATATGAAGGATCGCTGCGCAAAATGGAAAGAGGAGACCGGCATTGCTTTCAGTCTCTACGGAACTCCGGCAGAGACACTTTGCTATCGTTTTGCAAGGATCGACCGTGAAAAATACGGTGATATTTCCAATGTCACCGATAAAGGATACTATACAAATTCTTATCATGTGGATGTACGGGAGAAAATCGACGCATTTACAAAATTTAAGATCGAGAGTGAGTTCCAGAATAAGTCTTTGGGCGGAGCTATCTCTTATGTGGAAGTGCCGAACCTGACCAATAATGTGGAAGCCATCGAGGAAGTGATCCGCTTCATCTATGACAATATCCAGTACGGAGAGTTCAATACCAAATCCGATTATTGCCAGGTATGTGGCTATGATGGTGAGATCATGATCAATGATAACATGGAGTGGGAATGCCCCCAGTGTCATAACAAGGATCATGCGAAGATGAATGTCACCAGAAGAACCTGCGGCTATCTGGGAGAGAACTTCTGGAATGCCGGCAAGACCAAGGAGATCAAGGCAAGAGTTCTTCATCTGTAATGTGCAGATAGTAAAAGGGAAGGAAATGTCCTATGAATTATGCAACGATCAAGAAAACGGATGTAGCCAATGGACCCGGAGTCCGGGTATCATTGTTCGTCAGCGGCTGTACCCATCATTGCAAGGGATGCTTTAACAGCGAAGCCTGGGATTTCCATTACGGACAGGCATACACAGAGGAAACAGAGCAAGAGATTCTGCAGGCACTGGCCCCGGACTATATCCGGGGCTTGAGCTTACTGGGAGGGGAACCCATGGAGCCTGAGAACAGAGGAACCGTACTTTCTCTGGTGAAGAAAGTAAGAGAGCGATATCCGCAGAAGACCATCTGGTGCTATACGGGATATCATTTTGACAGGGATCTGCTCCGTTGGATGGAAGAAGGGGATCCGGTGATCACAGAGCTTCTGCCGCTTTTGGATGTGATCGTGGATGGAGAATTTATCGAGGAGAGGAAGAATCTGCGGCTGGCCTTCCGGGGATCGGAGAATCAGAGAATCCTGGATGTGCAGTTGTCTTTAAAAGAAAAATGTGGTAAACTCTTAGCTATATAGAGGATATGGGACGAATGGGGATAACGTTCCAGCACAAGGGAAATAAAGCATGAGGGAGTAAAATTAAGTATGGAGAGTTTTCTGGATACGATATGGAATAGAAACCTCTATATTGGTATTCCGTTGGGAGCTTTTTGCTGCTCCCTTTTTCTGCTGTTCTGTTTTTTCAATACCATGAGGAACCGGACAATCCGCGGTCTTCGGCTGGTGCTGACCGCCTGCCTGATCTGGACGGGCAGTGTGAGCCTTATGAGACTTGGGATATTTCCCGGAATTACTTTCTGGCATAATTTTGCCATGCTTGGTCTTTTGATGATCCCGGTGTTCATGTATGTGTTTCTGTTTGGATTTTTGGAGATTACGGAGCATGATGCCCTGATCTACATTTATGGTGTGCTGACGCTGGCACTGGTGTTGGGAAATGCAAGGAGTGGTACTATCCTGCCGGCACCGGAGCTTGTGGACCGCGCGGATGGCACCTGTGTTTATGTGTATCATGCAACTGTCGGAACCGGTGTTCTCACAGCCATGGAGATCGCAGTAATGATCTATGCCACTTATCTGGCACATTGTAAGATAGGAACAAATGTGGAGCTGCGTAAAAAGCTGTTTCCCCTGCTGCTTGGAACGGTGTTTATTCTGGGAGGAAATATGCTCTGCATGCTGCCCGAAAGTGTATTCCCTTTCGATATGCTGGGCAGTGTGGGGATGGCAATATGCATGGTATATATCATGTACAAGCAGTATCTGTTTGATTTTTCGTATCGGGCAACGGTAGGTGCGGTGTATTTTCTGGCAGTGATCGTGGCGGCAATTCCGGTGGTGATCCTGTCTTATAATCTGGAAATCGTGACAGGCAGCCTTGGACAGACAGCAGTGCAGAGGCTGATCTTATGCATTACCCTGCAGTCGGGATGGACCGTACTTGTGATCCTTTTCGCCAGGAAGCAGCTGGAGAATATTCTATATCAGAAGCAGAAGCATATGGTGGAGGGAATCCGACAATTTCAGGACAGGGCGGCATCCATTCTGAGCCGCAGAGAGCTGTTTGCTACACTGCATGATATTCTGGGCGATGCGATCCCCGGATGTGAAGCCAGGATCTTCGAGAAGAATTCGAATGGAGAAGGGTATCACGAAGCGGTACAGAGCGGACATATTCCATTAAGTAAGGAAGAAGCAGCCGGGATCTGTGACCTGGTGAAACAGGATAATATCCCGGAGCGGACAGTGATCGCAACCTTAAGATATGATAATCAGATCTGCGGGTTTATCTATATGGAGCGGATGCGGGCAAATAAGCTCAATTATCAGGAAGTGGACTGCATAAGACAATTGGCGAACATTGCATCCGGAAGCCTGAAAAACATTGATGCCTATGAAAGAGTATATCAGGTATCTATTCACGATGAACTGACAGGCCTGTACAACCGCACCTATTGCAACAGATGTCTGCAAAAGGAGGACGCTCTCGGAGATGCGAGAGGCTTCCTGTATATGGATATGGACAATTTTAAATTGTATAATGATCTGTACGGAGAGCAGACCGGAGACCAGATCTTAAAATGGTGTGCGAAGAAATTGCAGGAAAATGCGGAGCACGGCAAAGTATTCCGCGTAGGCTCCAATGAATTCCTGATTTCTGTGCCGGAGACTGGCAGTAAGACACTGGTGGCACTGGCGGAAATGCTGACCCGTGCAGTACAGGAGAATGGCGTGGACAAACCACAGGTCATGCAGCCGATTACCTTCAGTGTCGGTGTGGCATGGTATCCTGGACTGGCGTCGGATGCACCGGATCTTTTTCAAAAGGCTAAGCAGGCAGCTTTTTATGCAAAGCAAAACGGCAAGAACCGGATCCAGGTATATGAAGGAAATATTGACGCGGAGCGCAGGAATAAAGAGACCGGATATGAACAGGTGGCACCTACGGTGTATGCACTGGTGGCTGCCATCGATGCGAAGGATTCCTTTACCTTCCAGCATTCCACGAATGTATCTCAGTATGCAGTGCTGCTGGCACAGAAGCTGGGACTGCCGGGGGATGATATCCATACGGTAAAGGTGGCTGGATTATTACATGATATCGGTAAGATTGGGATTCCTGAGAGCATCCTGAAAAAGGCGGGAAAGCTTACGAATGAAGAATATGAGATCATGAAGAGCCATGTGCAAAAGTCCATCGAGATGATCCACTATCTTCCGAATATGAACTATGTGATCCCGGCGGTTGTGTCACACCACGAGAGATATGACGGCAAGGGATATCCCAGGGGCCTGAAGGGAGAAGGGATTCCTTTCCTGGGAAGAATTCTGGCGGTGTGTGACAGCTTTGATGCCATGATCTCCAAGAGAGCTTACAAGGAAGCACTTAGTGTGGAATATGCTATGGGAGAACTGGAGAAAAATAAGGGAACCCAGTTCGATCCGAAGGTGGCGGATGCATTTATTGAACTGATCAAAGAAGGAAAAGTTCCATTGTAAAAAAGAGGCACCGGAGGGTGCCTCTTTTCAAAAGGGGAGGATTAAGTATTATCGTATCTTCCGTAGGATCAAAGGAGGGGGTCCGATGATAGTAGTAGTCTGCCCGGGATCCGCCTCCGTTATACATCTGAGATTGATATTTTTTTGTTGTTTTTGAAGTGAAGATGTTATATACTATGATTAATCATTCGGTCAATAGGTGAACTGCCTGACTGCTTGCAGGCTGGGCAGTTTATCTATTGAGCGGATAAATCGTATGATTAAATATATAATTATTATGTAAGGATGGTATTACAATTATGAATTTAATGGAACAATGGAGATCAGTAGCATATAATGAGGCAACCGGTAAAGAGAAGCTGCAGCAGCTTTGGGCAGCTTATTTTCAGGAGGAGAAGGAGATCTACGCACAGCTTCTGAAGAACCCCGATGAAGTAGTAAAGGGCACGGTAAAGGAACTGGCGGACAAGTATCAGGTATCCCTGATGACCATGACCGGATTCCTGGATGGCATCAACGACAGCCTGGTAGAGAAGAACCCTCTCGATGATCTGGAAGAGGATACAGAGGTAAACTTAGGATTTGATAAGGCTCTTCTGTACAAGAACATGGTAGCGGCAGAGGCTGACTGGCTGTACAATCTGGAAGAGTGGAACGCTATTTTCGATGAAGAGACCCGTAAGGAACTCTACAAAGAGCAGAAATCTTCCACTACTATTGTGAAGGAACAGAAGGTTTATCCCAACGACCCCTGTCCTTGCGGAAGCGGCAAGAAGTATAAAAAGTGCTGCGGCAGAAAGTAAATTGAACACAAAGGGGGTTTTCCGCAGGTTTGCAGAGAGCCCCTTTTTCG
>UMBV01058091.1_pt1 | contig 16144 bp, 13 predicted proteins | sample 1964061 | NCBI WGS metagenome assembly UMBV01 (sample SAMEA4835951, study PRJEB28245) | human gut metagenome | biome: gut microbiome; material: fecal sample | place: Denmark | collected 2008
GTCGTGATGGCGGAGCTTATCAACAGCTGAGTCTGAACCTTTTCCTCTCCGAAAATGAACAAATCAGTTTTATCGACCAAGCAGAGAGCTTCAAGCCCTCTGCTTTTTCTTTTACCCAGGAAGAAATCGACCACTTCCTTCTGCTTGGCAGCAATACCGATGAAGCCAGAAAAATCGTAGCTCTGGAGTATATGAAGCAGAAATCCACGGAAGAAATCTCCCAGACCTTGAAGCAGGTTTATCACGGCGGTTTCGGTCTGAAAGAGGACAGCGGAAATATCTCTGCATGGTATGCCGAGGACGGCATTCATCTTGCCAAAGGTTCCTCTGCCATTGACAGTCCCAGAGCGCAGGTCATTCCCTGGATTGATGTTGCAAACCGTATCGGGGAAATGCTTGAAAACGGACAGTACGCAACCAATGTGGAACTGATAGAAGCTCCCGGATATGAGCGGCAAAAGATTGCCGAAAACATCTGGTACTTCCTGGGCGATGTGCGTTCAGAAGTCAAAGAACAGGGCTATCTTTCCGTTATGCAGGATGTTCGCAGAACCGGCGGCTTCCCCGCTGAAACGGAACATCTGGCAAATCTCTTAACGGATCAGGGCTTCCGGGCGATTCTTCGTCAGGAGTTAAAAGAAGTATTGGACGCAAATTCTGCCAACGGCAATATGATGCGGTTCCGCAACAATCATAGTCGTGGTCAAAAGGTTTTGAAGCGATTGGAGGAGCTGGAACTTCCTCTGCGTGAATATCAGACCGATATGATGCAGATGCCCCTTGTTCGTCAGTTCATCACGGATGATGAGGTCAATAAAGACCTGACCCGTGGAAGTGGTTTTTCCGGTGGGAAGGCTCGCATCTATGGCTACTGGCAGGAAAACCATTCCACAAAGGAAAAGGCTGACTTCCTGAAAAAAGAATTTGGAACCGGAGGTCATTCCCATGCCTGCTCCCTGGCTTCCCATAGCGGCGAAGATCACGATGCCAAGGGTATTCGCTACACCAAGGGCGGATGTGATAAGGTGCAGCTGTCCTGGACGCAGGTGGCACAGCGAATTGATTCTCTGATGAAAAAGGGGCGTTATCTCACACCGGAGGAAGAAGCCGAGCGACAGGCAATCGAAGATGCCAGAAAAGACCCTCTGGAAGATGTGGATGAGCGTTTCGCTGTGGTGGATACCGAAGATGGCGAGTATGCCATCTGGGACGAACAGACCGGGGCTTACTATGTAGACCCGGAGGGTGTGACGGAATATTTCGATGATGAATGGCTTGCCAACGATTATCTGGAAGAAGTCAGGCAGTCGGTAGCGGCTATGGAAGCATTGCGGCCCGAAGAACAGGAAGAACCTATTGCCGAAGCACCGGCATGGAATTATCAGGTCGGTGATACGGTATATCTGGACGATACTGCTTTCCGTGTAGAGCAGATCACGGACAGAGAAATTCAGCTGCGTGACCCTACCCTTGCTTATCCGATTTTTCGTGCAGAGAACCGTGAGAGCTTCGAGAAAATGCTCTCTCAGGACGAAAGAAATCATGCGGTAAGGTCTGATGCCCAAGCGGAAAAGAATTCTGTCACAGAGGAAATTCAAGGCGAAATCAGCCCCGAAACCGTGCAGCAACCGGAACACTTCATCCATCACTTCTATGTGGCAGAGGATATTCAGAAGCATGGTGCGCTGGACATTCAGGAGTACAGTACCCTTGAAGATGCCCTGAGAGCTTATCATGCCCTCCCTTCCACACAGATGAAAGCACTGGGTGCAATGAATACCAACATCCCTTATCCGGGCAGTTTGGATTTCATTCAGTGCAAAAATGGTCAGGACACCATTGTTGAGGACTACACCAAGGTGGATGGCTGGCAAAATCCCGAAGTCATGGACATTATCGCTCAAATTGAGCAGTCCATCGAAACCAGAGAAGTCCCTCCCGTTCCTGCGGTGAACTTCCACATCACGGATGATCACATCGGTGAAGGTGGCCCGAAGCAGAAGTTCGCAAAAAATATCGAAGCCATTGAGACCCTGTTCCAGTTGGAGCGTGAGAACCGAAATGCCACTCCGGAAGAACAGGAGATTTTGTCGAATTATGTCGGCTGGGGCGGTCTGGCAGATGCCTTTGACCCTGACAAGGGAAATTGGGCGCAGGAGTACACTACTCTGAAGAACCTGCTTTCTGAGGATGAGTATGCTGCGGCAAGAGCTTCCACTCTGAACGCACACTACACCAGTCCTACGGTCATTCACTCCATCTACGATGCAGTGGGACAGATGGGATTTGAGACCGGCAACATCCTGGAACCGTCTATGGGTATCGGTAACTTCTTTGGTATGTTACCACCTGAGATGCAGAGCAGCCGCCTGTATGGTGTGGAGCTTGACTCCATCACCGGCAGAATTGCGCAGAAGCTCTATCCCAATGCGGAAATCAAGGTAGCCGGTTTTGAAACGACAGACCGCAGAGACTTCTACGATCTGGCTGTGGGCAATGTGCCGTTCGGTAACTACAAGGTATCGGATAAGCCTTACGACAAGTTGGGATTCTCCATCCACAATTATTTCTTCGCCAAGGCTCTGGATCAGGTTCGACCCGGCGGTGTGGTCGCTTTCGTGACAAGCCGCTATACCATGGATTCCAAGAACTCTGATGCAAGACGATATATGGCACAGAGAGCAGAACTGCTTGGTGCAATTCGTCTGCCAAACGATGCTTTTAAGAAAAATGCCGGTACGGAAGTCGTGTCCGACATCATCTTCTTGCAAAAGCGTGACCATCCTATCGACATTATTCCGGATTGGGTGCATCTGAACCGCACCGAAGAAGGACACACCATGAACAGCTACTTTGTCGATCACCCTGAAATGGTTCTGGGCGATACGGTGGAGGAAAGCACCGCCTACGGTATGGATATTACTGTCCGTCCTATTGAGGGTGTGGAACTGTCTGATCTTCTGAAAGAAGCGGTTTCCCATATCAAGGGAACCTATCAGGCCGTGGAACTCCCCGAAGAAGCCAAGGGCAAAGAAGCTGAAACTATTCCTGCAACTCCTGATGTAAAGAACTTCTCTTATGCCGTGGTGGATGGCGAAGTGTACTTCCGTGAAAACTCCATCATGCGCCATGTGGAACTGAATGAGAAAGCAAAAGACCGTGTGATGGGCATGGTGGAACTGCGTGGTATTGTCAATGAGCTGATTGAATATCAGCTTGAGGACTTCCCGGATCAGATGATTTCGCAGAAGCAGGCAGAACTCAATGATGCCTACGATGCCTTTACCGCAAAGCATGGGCTTATCAACAATCGTGCCAACGGTCAGGCTTTCTCGGACGATTCCTCTTACTACCTCCTGTGTTCTTTGGAAAATGTGGACGAGGACGGCAATCTGAAAAGCAAAGCCGATATGTTCACCAAGCGAACCATCAAGCCGGAACGCAGAGTGACCAGTGTGGACACGCCTTCCGAAGCTCTGGCGATCTCCATCGGTGAGCGTGGCAAGGTCGATCTGCCGTATATGGCACAGCTGTTAGGCACTCCTGGGGATTACGAAGCCATCCAGACAGAACTGCGTGGAGTTATCTTCAAAGACCCGATGGCTCCCGATGATGTGGAAGCCGGTTGGCAGACTGCGGACGAATACCTCTCCGGTGATGTGAGAAGCAAGCTGCGTATCGCAGAAATGGCGGCGAACCGTGATTCTGCCTTTGCTATCAATTTGGAAGCTCTGCAGAAGGCACAGCCGAAAGACCTGGATGCGTCAGAGATTGATGTCCGTCTGGGTGCGACTTGGATTGACCCTGATTATATCCAGCAGTTCATGCAGGAAACCTTTGAGACTCCGTATTACCTGCGCCGTTCCATTGAGGTCAAGTTCTCTGACATGACCGCAGAATGGCGTATCAATGGAAAAAGCTCCCCAAGCTACAACGATGTGGCAGCGTATGTGACCTATGGTACTGACCGTGCCAATGCCTATCGTATTCTGGAAGAAACGCTGAATCTGAAAGACATTCGTATTTATGACACTATCGAAGATCCGGACGGAAAGCAAAAGCGTGTCCTGAACAAAAAGGAAACTACCCTTGCCCAGCAGAAACAGCAGGCAATCAAGGATGCGTTCCAGGATTGGGTGTGGAAAGACCCTCGCCGCCGTGAAGCTCTGGTCACAAAGTACAACGAACTCTTTAACTCCACCAGACCCCGTGAGTATGATGGCAGTCATATCCGTTTCGGCGGTATGAACCCGGATATTACCCTCCGTGAACACCAGAGAAATGCCATCGCTCATGTGCTTTATGGTGGAAATACCTTGCTCGCACACGAAGTGGGGGCAGGGAAAACTTTCGAGATGGCAGCATCCGCAATGGAAAGCAAACGCCTTGGACTGAGCCAGAAATCCATGTTTGTAGTACCGAACCATCTGACTTTGCAGTGGGCAAATGAGTTCCTGCATCTTTATCCGAGCGCCAAGCTCCTGGTTGCCACGAAAAAAGACTTTGAAACCGCAAACCGCAAGAAGTTCTGCGCCCGTATCGCAACCGGCGACTATGATGCAGTTATCATCGGTCACAGCCAGTTCGAGAAAATCCCTCTGTCTGCCGAAAGGCAGGAACGACAGCTGCGAGAGCAGATTGACGAGATTGAGGGTGCAATCGCAGAACTGAAATATCAGCGTGGTGAAAACTTCTCGATCAAACAGATGGAGAAAACCAGAAAATCTCTGGAAGCAAGACTGGATAAGCTCCTTGCCGCAGATAAAAAGGATGATGTAATCACCTTTGAACAGTTGGGTGTTGACCGACTGTTTGTGGACGAGAGCCATGCGTTCAAAAATTTGTTCCTCTACACAAAAATGAGGAATGTGGCAGGACTTTCTACTTCTGAAGCCCAGAAATCTTCGGATATGTTTATGAAGTGCCGCTATATGGACGAGATCACCGGTGGTCGTGGCGTTATCTTCGCCACGGGTACTCCCGTCAGCAACTCCATGACCGAGCTTTACACGGTCATGCGTTATCTCCAGTACGGGACGCTCCAGAAGAAAAATCTGACCCACTTCGATTCCTGGGCATCCACCTTTGGCGAAACAACAACTGCCATTGAGCTGGCTCCTGAAGGAACCGGCTACCGAGCAAGAACCAGATTTGCTAAGTTCTTCAACCTTCCGGAACTGATGAATATGTTCAAGGAAGTGGCAGACATCAAGACCTCTGACCAGTTGAATCTCCCTGTTCCTGAAGCAAAGTTTGAGACTGTTGTGGTTCAGCCCTCTGAACATCAGCAGGATATGGTAGCGGAGCTTTCGGAACGAGCTGCGGCTGTTCATGCCGGTATCGTTGACCCGTCTGAGGACAATATGCTCAAAATCACCAGCGATGGACGAAAGTTGGGTTTGGATCAGCGATTGATGAATCCGCTGTTACCGGATGACCCGGACAGCAAGCTCAATGCCTGTGTGGGGAATGTTCTCCGCATCTGGCAGGACGGACAGGCTGACAAGCTGACGCAGTTGGTGTTCTGTGACCTCTCCACTCCAAAAAACGATGGCACTTTCAATGTCTACGATGACATCAAGACGAAGTTGATTGCCAACGGAGTGCCTGCCGAAGAAATCGCCTTTATCCATGATGCAGATACCGAAGCAAAGAAAAAAGACCTCTTTGCCAAGGTTCGTACCGGACAGGTGCGTGTGCTGCTTGGCAGTACGCAGAAGATGGGCGCAGGAACCAATGTGCAGGACAAGCTGGTGGCTGTTCACCATCTGGATGTGGGTTGGCGTCCGTCCGATATGACCCAGAGAAACGGTCGTATCATCCGTCAGGGCAACCGGAACAAAGAGGTTCAGGTGTATCAGTATGTTACCGAGGGAACCTTCGACGCATATCTGTATCAGACTTTGGAGAACAAGCAGAAGTTCATCAGCCAGATTATGACCTCCAAATCTCCGGTTCGCTCCTGCGATGATGTGGATGAGCAGGCTCTGTCCTATGCGGAAATCAAGGCGCTGTGTGCCGGTAATCCTCTCATAAAGGAAAAGATGGACTTGGATATTGATGTGGCAAGGCTGAAAGTGCTGAAAGCCGACCATCAGAGCCAGCAGTACCGCATGGAGGATAAGCTCCTGAAATACTTCCCGGCTGAGATTGAAAAGCAGACTGGCTATATTCATGGCTTTGAAGCGGACATCAAGACCGTGGACGCACATCCGCAGATCTCCGATGGATTCTGTGGTATGGAAATCATGGGCAAGCACTATGCGGAAAAAGCCGATGCCGGTGAAATCATTCTTGCCGCCTGCAAGGAGACAAAAAGTGCTGACCCGGTTCCGCTGGGCAGTTACCGGGGATTCCAGATGGAGCTTTCCTTCGACAGTTTCCGACATGAGTACGACATCGTTCTGAAAGGCTCTATGAGCCACCGTGTAGCCCTTGGCACTGATGCGAGGGGTAACATCACCCGTCTGGATAATGCCCTTGCAGGCATCACAGAGAAGCTGGAAAGAGCCAATGAACAGCTGACCAACCTCTACAATCAGCAGGAAGCGACCAAAGGCGAACTTGGAAAACCGTTTCCTCAGGAAGCAGAACTGATGGCGAAAAGTCAGCGATTGGCAGAGCTGGATGCGGCACTCAATATGGAGGACACGATGGAAAGTCGTGCTGAAAAAAGTGAAGTGGAACGCCCCTCTGTTCTGGCTGATCTGAAATCTAAGTCCGAGCATATCCCGCCAGCAAAACGCTCTGAGGGCTACGAGGAGGTGTTGTAATGGCAAAGCGTGACCAGGATGTTCACTTTCTTGCATCCAAAGAGGAAGTCGAGCGAATCCATCAGAAGATGGACGAACTTGGCGTCCGAAGCATGGGTGCGTATCTTCGCAAGATGGCTCTGGATGGTTACTGCATCAATCTGAATTTGCAGGATGTGAAAGCTCTGGTTTCGCTCCTGCGAATCTGTTCCAACAACCTGAACCAGTACGCAAAACGAGCCAACGAGACCGGCAGTATCTATGAAGCCGACATCAACGACCTGCAGGTGCATCTGGAAGAAATCTGGACGGATATGAAAGAAGTCCTTGTCCGGCTGTCCTCCATCCAGTAATCCGACAATTTGTCGGGAAGCCGCAGTTTCGGCTGCGGCTTTACATAGGGAAATACAACCTTGTTTAGCTGGTAGAATTATTCATATCCGTGTGCTATAATTATTGCAAATGGAGAACTTGAGAGTTCGACAAATCGGAATTTTTGGAGGATTTGATAATGGTTCATTTGGTATATTGTGATAATTCGGGAAAGAAAGGCGAAAAAGCATTAGAAAAGATTTTGGCAGGAACAAAAACAATGGTCGTGCGTGGAGCTGCAGGAAGGAAAATTCCGCACAGCAGAGTTTTTGAGGGAGAGCAGCTCTATTTTATGGAAAAAGGAAGCGCAGAAATCACGGCAACTGCTATCGTCAAAAGTGTTCAGAATTATGTGAAACTGTCTGATGAAGAGATTACAAGAATTCTTTCAGACAACCAAAACAAGCTTCACTTATCTGAGAAGCAAAAAGAACGCTGGCGCAAGAAATGTTTGTGCCTGGTAGAATTTGAAGATGTTAAGAAGATAGCTCCGCTTGCTTTTGAACATCAAAACAATATGGATGATTGGCTGATCCTTGAAAAAATTGAGGATGTTGTAGCTGGCACAAGTGTTCCCTACAATTATGAAAGATCGAAGTTTTGAGTGATGTATTATGATTGGGGGAAATACTATGAAAAAGATGGAAAAGTTATGATTCCAATTTCTGTACAGGCACATCATTCTTTTGTGGATGGATTGCATATAGGACAGTTTGTAGAACAATTACAAAAATTTCTGAAAGAGTGTTAAATTCCAGTTTGTCGAACTGAAAACAGAATGAACGGGACGCATTGGTTCACAAACAGCCAGTGCGCCCTCTTTTTATGCTCAACGCCTTTTGACTGTTACATAGGTAGTGACATCGTTGCGGTTTGTCACTTCTCAATATACAATATAGTCAAAAGAAAGGGGTTGTTCCTATGAAGATGATTTTGAAAGTATTAGCACTGCCGGTGCTGTTTGTTGTAACGATTGCTTGTATCCTCGGAAATCTGCTTGCCAACCTTTCCTCTTATGTGATTGCTCTGTTGCTTCTGGTGATTGCAGGCTGCTCCATCTACTGCATCGTAAAGGCGCTGTGGACTTCCCTGGCTATCCTTGCCGGAATGGGACTAACGGCAATCCTTATAATCTTTCTGTTGGTATGGGCAGTTGTAAAACTTGAAACTTTGGGCAATCATATCAAAGAGTTTATTTCTTATTAAGATGGGAGAAGCTGATGGACAGAGGATTTATGGAGCATTACTTTGAGATAGCCTATAACGATGTAGCCGGGGAAATCGCCGGGGACGATGAGCGATATTCGGAACTGCAAAAAGCGGCAGATGAAGCCATTCAAGCCTTGGCAGGTATTGTAGGAGAATCGAATACAGCTCTTTGCAAACAATGTGAACACGCAATCAACAGCCTGTATGCGGTTCAGCTGCATCTGGCAAAACTGGCATATCTGCGTGGTGCGGAAGATCGGGAAAAGATGCTGAGATAGTTTTAGGGAAAGTCACCGACCGGTGGCTTTTTCTTTATGGAAAGGATGTGATGAGAATGGCTGCAACAAGACTGATTGCGCTCCATGTGAATAAAGGAAAGACGGTCGCTCAGTGTCTGGCTGACCGCACTGACTACTCTCAAAATGCTGCGAAAACCAATGACGGCGAATTTATCAGCTCCTATGAGTGTGATCCCAAGACTGCCGATGAAGAATTTCTGCTTTCCAAACGGCAGTATCAGCACATCACCGGCAGACAGCAAAAGAATAACATCATCGCCTATCAGATACGCCAGTCCTTCAAGCCCGGAGAAATAACTCCGGAAGAAGCAAATCAAGTGGGCTATGAAACGGCGATGCGCTGGACGAAGGGCAACCATGCTTTCATTGTTGCGACGCACATCGACAAAGCCCATATACACAACCACATCATCTATAATTCCACATCCATTGACTGCTCCCGGAAGTTCAACAACTTCTTCCTTTCCGGTCGAGCCGTTCAAAAGCTGAGTGACCGTGTATGTGCAGAACATGGGCTTTCCATTATCACACCGAAGCCCTATCGTGAGCGTCAGAAAAGAACTGTATTTCCGAAGAAGCGTACCCAGCGGGACGAGTTGTGTGATGCTATCGACCAAGTGCTTCAGGAGAAACCAAGGAACTATGCCGAGTTTTTGAAAAAGATGGAGGAGCTTAGTTTTGAGTTTAAGGACGGTAAGCAACCGGCGTTCCGTGGAAAGGGACAGAAGCGATTTATTCGTCTACGTTCTCTGGGCGAAGATTACTCCGATGAAGAACTTCGTGCCGTCATTGCCGGCAAGTCCCGTCGTAAGCCCCGAAGTGCAACCCGTCAGGCTCCTGCTCTCAAGCAGTTCAATCTGCTTATTGACATCCAAGCGAAAATGGCTGAAGGTAAATCTGCCGGGTATGAGCGCTGGGCAAAGAAATACAACCGTAAGGAAGCTGCCCGGACAGTTTGCCTTTTGAAAGAAAAAGGTGTGGACAGCTATGAAGATTTAGTCGCTTTAACAGATAAGCTGACTTCACGATTTTCTGAGCTTTCCTCTGACATCAAGGCGGCTGAAAAGCGGATGGCAGAAATCGGCGTTTTGCAGACACACATCAATAACTACTCCAAGACCAGAAAGACCTATGAAGCATATCGCAAGTCCGGGTACAGCAAAAAGTTCTTTGAAGAACACCGTGACGAACTGATGCTTCACAAAGCGGCAAAGCAAGCCTTTGACCAGCTGGATGGCAAAAAGGTTCCTTCCCGTCAGGCTCTACATGAGGAGTTCAATCAGTTATTGATTGAGAAGAAACAAGCCTACGCTGAATATCGACAGGTCAAGAAAGATATGCAGGAATATCTGATTGCCAAGCAAACGGTCGAGACAATTCTGAATATTGACAAAAAGAAGGAACAGGAAAAAGAGCAAAAGAAGCCACTGCGATAATTGAAAATGCCACAGTCTATATTCCGCTTTTGGAGTGTAGACTGTGGCGTTCTTTTTTAGTTTAGCTCAATTTGTTGATAGATAAATCAAAATACATATTGACAAACTTCGATGTGATGCATATAATACAGATATATCGAAGAAGATGAATGTGAGGTGAGCAAAATGGCATCTGAATATGCGGATACTGCACGGGTATTCAAAGCATTTTGTGATGAAAACCGGCTGCAAATTCTGGAACTGCTGCGAAGCGGAGAAAAGTGCGCCTGCAAGCTGCTGGACGATCTGCAAATCACCCAGTCAACGCTTTCCCACCACATGAAGCTGCTGTGTGATGCCGGTGTCGTACAGGGGCGCAAGGAAGGCAAATGGGTTCATTATTCTATTGATCCTGTGGGGGCTGAACGAGCGGTAGCACTGCTGAAGCAACAGGTTTCCCTGGATAAGATAGTTGAAGTAAAACAAAGCTGCTGCAATAAATGAGAAATGCCATCTGGAAAGATGGCTTCTCTTAAAGTCGCTAAATCGACATTCATAAATGTATCAATATTGAGGAGGAATCACAATGGAAGTTTTACAATCTATCTGGCTGTTCATCCAAAATCAGGTTCTTGGGATGAAATGGCTGAACGAGGTCATTGGAAATGGCCTGAACGCTCTGGGAGTGGATATTACCTCTCGCTGGGGCGGCAGTATTCTATTCTTTATTTATGATACGATCAAAATTATGGTGCTGTTGGGTGTCCTGATTCTGATTATCTCTTATATTCAGAGTTACTTCCCACCTGAGCGCACGAAGAGGATTCTGGGGCGTTTTCACGGAGTCGGAGCAAACTGCGTAGCAGCCCTGTTGGGAACCGTAACGCCTTTCTGTTCCTGTTCGTCTATCCCGCTGTTTATTGGTTTTACCAGTGCAGGTCTACCTTTGGGCGTGACTTTCTCCTTCCTGATCTCCTCTCCCATGGTGGACTTGGGAAGTCTGGTGCTGCTGATGAGCATTTTCGGCTGGAAGGTTGCTGTTGTTTACGTAGTGCTGGGCCTGGTCATTGCTGTTGCTGGCGGCACACTGATTGAAAAGCTGCACTTGGACAATCAAGTGGAAGAGTTTATCCGCAATGGTCGTGCCATTGATGTACCGCAAGAAGAATTGCATTTCAAAGACAGAATGCAATACGCCTGGGAGCAGGTGGTTTCAACAGCTAAAAAGGTTGCGCCCTATGTCCTGATTGGTGTAGGCATTGGTGCGTTCATCCACAACTGGATTCCTGAAGAATTTATCGTCAAGGTGCTTGGTGACAACAATCCTTTCGGTGTGGTTCTTGCGACCATCGCCGGTGTTCCCATGTATGCTGACATATTCGGTACGATTCCGATTGCGGAAGCTCTGCTGGCAAAGGGCGCATTGCTTGGCGTGGTGCTTAGCTTTATGATGGCAGTTACGACTCTTTCTCTGCCGTCCATGATTATGCTCCGTAAGGCAGTAAAGCCCAAGCTGTTGGGTATCTTTATTGCAATCTGTACGCTCGGAATTATCATTGTGGGTTATTTCTTCAATGCAATTCAATATTTACTTGTGTAAGAGGAGGAATCAAAGATGGCGAAAAAATGGTATCCTGTCATTGATATTTTGAGCTGCGTGGAGTGTGGAACCTGTGTGGAGTTTTGCCCTCATGGAGTTTACGACAAGCAGAAATCACCTGTTCCGGTAGTGATCTATCCTGATGGATGTATTGACCACTGCCACGGCTGCGGCAATAAATGTCCGCAAGGTGCAATTTCTTATGTGGGAGAGAATACAGGTTGGACACCTCCAGCATTAAAAGGAAAAGAAGCTGCGGAATCGGATTGCGGATGTGGTTGCGGTTGCAGTACAGACTCTAAATCGAGCGTTAAGCAGAGACTACAAATCGAGTATTTATACTTAGACTTAAATACTTGTGATCGCTGCATTGGTACAGACGCTGTTTTGGAAGAAGTTCTTGAAATTCTCCGTCCGGCTCTGGAGTTAGCCGGGTATGCAGTTGATTATCAGAAGCATGAAATGTCAACACCGGAGCTTGCTGAACAGTATCATTTTCTTTCCTCACCAACCATTCTTGTCAACGGGCAGGACATTTTCGGAACCGTACAGGAATCCAACTGTGGCTGCTGCGGCGAAATTGCCGGTACGGATGTGGATTGCCGGGTGTTTGAGTATGAAGGTAAGACCTATGAGGTTCCCACCAAGGAGATGCTGGCAAATGCCATCCTCAATAGTCTGAACGCACAGCCGAACTGTTCCTGCGGCGCTTATGAACTCCCCGAAAATCTCAAACGGTTTTATGAAGGCAAGGTCCAAAAAGCCGAAAATACCTCGTCCTGTGGATGCGGCTGCACCTGTGGAGGATAAGACCCGTGGAGAAGAAATCTTTGCTCATCAAAATTCTCGTTCCTGTTTTGATTTTGGCGGTGATTGGCAGCATGTGGCTGGTCAAAAATCGACAGGACATTTCGGAAGATTCTGACACCATACAGGCGTCACAGACAGATACAGATTTGCCAGAAGAATTACAGGGCGCCGACTTTGGATTGCGTGAAACAGAAGCCATTGATTTTGAAAAAATGGCATCCTATGGGATACCTATGCTTGTGGACTATGGTGCAGACACCTGTATTCCTTGCAAAGAAATGGCTCCTGTTCTCGAAAAAGCAAATGAGGAGTATAGGGGCAAAGCATTTATCAAGTTCATCAATGTTTGGGATTATCCCGATGCGGCAAACAATGTCCCGGTTCAGGTTATTCCCACCCAGGTTCTCGTCAATGCCGATGGAACGCCTTTCGTCCCCAGCGAAGAACTGGCCTCCCAAATCGAATTTCTGATGTATAGCCACAAAGAAACAGGTGAACACGTTTTTACGGTGCATCAGGGAGGTTTGACAGAGGAACAGATGCGCATGATACTAAAGGAGATGGGGGTGGAATAGTTTGATAAACGATTGGCTCACCCAAATCGCTGAAATTATTCGCACGCAGATGTGGCTGGCACCGTTGCTTGCACTGCTGGCGGGGATTCTGACCTCAGTAACGCCATGTTCTTTGTCCAGTGTTCCGTTGATTATTGGCTATGTTGGAGGTACAGGTGAGACGAATAGCAAAAAAGCCTTTGCTTATTCTGCGGTGTTCTCTGCTGGTACTGCAATCACATTTGTAACGCTTGGAATCATTGCTACATCTGCCGGTAAGCTGATGGGAACATCCTCTCCGATATGGTACATGGCACTTGGTGTACTGATGGTGTTGATGGCCTTGCAAACGTGGGAGATATTCAACTTTATTCCTTCGGTCAATTTACTTTCAAAAAGCAAGAAGCGTGGCTTTGCCGGAGCATTTCTGGCGGGTATTTTAGGCGGGATCTTTTCCTCCCCCTGTTCAACGCCGGTGCTGATCGCTCTACTTGCTATTGTTGCTGGAGAAGGAAATTTCTTCTGGGGTATTCTGCTGATGCTGCTTTATTCTATTGGGCATAGCGCACTGGTCATTGTTGCCGGTACATCCATCGGTTTTGTCCAAAAAATCAACAGCAGCAAAAGATACAACAGAACTGCTTTTGTTTTGAAAATAGTCATGGGTACGGCGATCCTGCTCATTGGCTTGTATATGTTCTGGCTCGCATTTTAATCGAAAACAAACTTTGGAGGTAATATTATGGCACTGTTCAATTTTGGAAAGAAGAAAGAAGAAGAAAAGAAAGTTCCCACTTGCTGCTGTGGAACGGAAGCAAAAGTCAAAGAAACCACTGAATGCTGCTGTGGAACAGTTGACTCTGCCACAGAATCTGCTGGTTGCTGTTGTAATGATGCCGCAAGCGGCCTCGTCAACATCAAGGTTTTGGGTGCAGGCTGTAAGTCCTGCCATGAGCAGTATGAGAACGCAAAAACTGCGGTAAAAGCAATGGGCCTTAGTGTGGAAGTGGAGTACATTACCGATATGGAAAAGGTCATGGGATACGGTGTGATGTCCATGCCGGCCATCGTAGTCAATGATAAGGTTGTTTCCATGGGCAAGGTATTGAAAGCTGCGGATGTGGAGAAGCTGCTGCACAAACTTGGCTTCTAAGGAGGGTGTGTTATGAGTAAAGGATGGTATCCAATCATTGATTATGACAAATGCGTTGGCTGCATGGCTTGTAATGATATGTGCAAGCATGGTGTTTATAAGCCCGATGCCCAAACCGGTAAGCCTAAAGTTGTCTATGGGCTTGGCTGCGTCCACGGCTGTCACGGCTGTGAGCGCAACTGTCCGATGGAAGCCATCCATTACTTTGGTGATGACGGCAAGCTGGACATCGACTATAATTATGAAACCTACAAACCTGAGCTGAACTGTGAGGGCAAACCCAAGGTAGCTTTTGTTTGCGTCCATAATTCCTGCCGTAGCCAGATTGCGGAAGCTCTGGGCAAGAAACTGGCATCCGATGTGTTCGACAGCTACTCTGCCGGTACTGCGCTGAAAGACCACATCAATCCCGATGCGGTGCGGCTGATGAAGCAGGTGCATGGCATCGACATGGAGCTGACACAGCATAACAAACTGTTGTCTGATATTCCTGCCCCGGATGTGGTGATCTTCATGGGGTGCAATGTTAGCTGTCCCGATGTTCCCAGCCAGTATGCGGAGAACTGGGGACTGGATGATCCCAGCGGACAAAGTGACGAAGTATTTTTGGAAACGATTCGTCAGATTGAGCAGAAAATGCTCCAGTTAAAAGCAAGATTGAGCTGACAAAAGGAAGCCGATTCAGGCACACCCTGTATCGGCTTCCATCAAAAACAACATATCGAAAATTTTGAATTTGTAAAAAGGAGGATGAAGGATATGAAAAGAGAAAGCGATACTGGTATCAGCTTCTTTCAGCGATACCTGACTGTTTGGGTTATCATCTGCATGGTGCTGGGTATTCTGATTGGGAAGTATCTGCCCAGCGTTCCGGCATTTCTCAATCGGTTTGAATATGCCAAAGTGTCCATCCCTATGGCAATCCTAATCTGGCTGATGATATACCCCATGATGATGAAAGTGGATTTTCAGAGTATCAAGAATGTAGGCAAGAATCCCAAGGGTTTGTTCGTCACATGGATCACCAACTGGCTTATTAAACCCTTCACGATGTACGGCATTGCAAGCCTGTTCTTTTTTGTGATCTTCAAGGCGTTCATTACCCCGGAACTCGCAACGGAGTACCTTGCCGGTGCGGTTCTGTTGGGAGCTGCGCCCTGCACAGCGATGGTCTTTGTGTGGAGTACGCTGACCAAAGGCGATCCTGCATATACGGTAGTACAGGTAGCAACCAATGACCTGATTATTCTGTTTGCCTTCGTGCCGATTGTGAAGTTCTTGCTGGGTGTTTCCAATGTGTCTGTTCCCTGGGATACACTGATTTTGTCGGTAGTTCTGTTCGTGGTAATTCCTTTGGCTGGCGGTATGCTGACCCGCACATTGGTGATCAGGAAGCGTGGTAAAGACTATTTTGAAAACATCTTTGTAAAGAAGTTCGATGGCATTACCACCATCGGTCTGCTTCTGACGCTGGTGATGATTTTTTCCTTCCAGGGCAATATCATTCTGGAAAATCCGCTGCACATTGTTCTGATTGCGGTGCCGTTGATCTTACAGACTTTCCTGATTTTCGCCATTGCTTATGTTGCAGCTTACTTCCTAAAGTTGCCGCACAGAATTGCTGCACCCGCTGGAATGATCGGAGCCTCCAATTTTTTTGAACTGGCTGTTGCCGTGGCAATCGCCTTGTTCGGAACAACCTCTCCCGCAGCACTGGCTACTACTGTGGGTGTTCTGACCGAAGTACCGGTGATGCTGTTCCTGGTGAAGATTGCAAATAAGACCGCAAACAGATTTCCAAAAGGCAAAACTGAATAATGGAACATGAATTGTCTTTTCTCACTAATCAAAAATAGATAGATTGTACAATGGTAGAAAAAGCCACGACCGTTTCTCCGCATGGAGTGGTCGTGGCTTCATTTTTGCTTTTTTTGTCCATAGAAAAGTACAGTTTACAAGGGACTACACAGGGTAGGTATC
>UMBV01046412.1_pt1 | contig 16022 bp, 20 predicted proteins | sample 1964061 | NCBI WGS metagenome assembly UMBV01 (sample SAMEA4835951, study PRJEB28245) | human gut metagenome | biome: gut microbiome; material: fecal sample | place: Denmark | collected 2008
GAGGCGATGCGTGTGGGACTTGACGCGATGGGTATAGAATCCCGTCCTTTGTGGAAACCGATGCATAAGCAACCTGTCTATAAAGATTGCCCGGCTTATGTGAATGGGGTGAGCGAATCTTTGTTTAAGGTTGGGTTGTGCCTGCCTTCCGGCCCGTATGTAACGGATCGGGATATTGAGTATATCGTTGGAGGTATAAGGGGCTTGATTGAGCGTTGATTTTAACAGTTTTCATGAGCTAAATTCGTTTCAATGCGTAGGCCTAAGTAAAGGCTAATCATAAAGATCTTATTTTTGTTACGAGGAGGGTGTGTCATTTTGATGCACCTTTTTTTGTGTTCTTTAGCTGAACTTTTCCTTCGCCCCAAAGTCTTACTCTATTAATTTAAATAGGTTTATGTATCTATTATGTCGCTAAACATATTTTTTAGGAGATTTTGGTACTGTTGTCCTGGCTTTTAATGGAAAAACTTGTGTTATAGGAAAAAATAAGTTATGTTTGTGATTGAATCGTGGATAGGAAAGATATGAATTCTATTTTGCAAGATCGGCTGGATATAATAAAGGAGCTATGCAAGCGCTACAAGGTACGGAGCTTGTATTCTTTTGGTTCTGTGAATACTTCGAGATTTACGGAGCACAGCGATATCGATCTCTTGATTGAGTTCGATCCGTCCATCTCCTTGGAGGAATATGCCGATAATTATTTTTCCTTACGAGCCCGATTGGTTGAGTTATTCAAGAGAAAGATCGACTTGGTGACCAATCGTTCCTTATCCAATCCCTATTTCATCGCAGATATCGAACAAGGCAAACAATTACTTTATGGGGCATCGTAGTATTCAGAAATATCTCTATGATATCCAGCAATCCATTTTATCCATTGAGGAATATTTGGGTGAGAAAAGGGATTTCATCGCTTACGAGCAAAACAAGTTGTTGCGTCGGGCAGTGGAGCGTGAACTGGAGATTATAGGAGAAGCAATGGCTCTGACCTTACATGAATTATGAATTTTTATATATAAAGCGGCCTTGCGTTCTTACGTGAGGCTGTTTTTTTATACCTACTGCATTAATAAATAGCGATGAACAAGCGAATTTACCTTGGCCTCGCTCACATGAGCGGATCGGGTATAATTACCGGATGTCGAATATTCGTGCGGGTGTCGGACGTGATCAGATGACGGGGTTTTTTTTATGCTTCTAAACATGGAATGATAATTGGCTGGGATTTGGATAATCGCTAACTTGTCGGCGCTGAATCCGTGAAATTCCTTGCAGATTGTAAGCACCTACTAAATCATTCACGTTATGGAAATACATCTTGATAACTATTTGCCGGAATATCCTTCCTTCGTTTCCGGTATTCGCCGTGCTCCCGATCGCGGCTATTCGCTTACGCCCGCTCAAACAGAAACGGCATTGATGAACGCGCTTCGTTACATCCCTGTTGAATTACATGAGAAGCTAGCTCCTGAGTTCATGGAGGAATTATTGACCCGGGGACGGATCTATGGTTATCGTTACCGTCCGCAGGGAGACTTGAAAGCGAAGCCTATCTCTGAATATAAAGGTAAATGTATCGAGGGAAAGGCCTTTCAAGTAATGATCGATAATAACCTTTGCTTTGATATCGCTTTGTACCCTTATGAGTTAGTTACGTATGGCGAGACTGGGCAGGTCTGCCAGAATTGGATGCAATATCGTTTGATTAAGAAGTATTTGGAGGAGCTGACCGAGGAGCAGACCTTGGTGATCGAATCCGGGCATCCTCTGGGATTGTTTCATTCCAAGCCGGATGCCCCACGGGTGATTATCACGAACTCCATGATGGTGGGAATGTTCGATAACCAAAAGGATTGGCATGTCGCCGCCCAGATGGGAGTCGCTAATTATGGACAGATGACGGCCGGAGGTTGGATGTATATCGGCCCGCAAGGTATCGTACACGGTACGTTTAATACATTGTTGAATGCCGGACGTAAGAAATTAGGGATTCCACAAGATAAGGATTTGCGAGGCTATCTGTTTGTATCTTCTGGTTTAGGAGGAATGAGTGGCGCTCAACCTAAAGCCGCCGTGATTGCCGGTGCTGCCAGTATAATCGCCGAGGTAGACGCTTCCCGTATCGAGACACGCCGATGCCAAGGATGGGTCCAGCATGTGACGGATGATATGGGGAAAGCTTTCTCCTTAGCCGACGAGGCGATTCGTAAGAAAGAACCGATCTCTATCGCTTTTCATGGCAATATCGTGGATTTATTGGAATATGCCGATAAACAGGGGCTTTCCATCGACCTTTTGAGTGATCAGACCTCGTGTCATGCGGTCTATGAAGGTGGCTATTGTCCGGTAGGCGTGACGTTTGAGGAACGTACGGAATTATTGGCTCATCACCGGGAAGACTTTTGTGCTTTGGTCGATAAAACGTTGAAGAGACATTTCGAGGTGATCAAGCGTCTGGTTGCCCGGGGTACCTATTTCTTTGACTATGGGAACTCTTTCATGAAAGCGATCTATGATGCTGGTGTACATGAGATTTCCCGTAACGGTGTGGACGAGAAAGATGGTTTTATATGGCCTTCTTATGTGGAAGATATCATGGGGCCGGAATTATTTGATTATGGGTACGGTCCTTTCCGCTGGGTATGTTTAAGCGGTAAGCCGGAAGATTTGATTCGCACGGATCATGCGGCTATGGCGTGTATCGATCCGACTCGAAGAGGGCAGGATATGGATAATTATAATTGGATACGTGACGCGGAGAAGAACCGTTTGGTGGTGGGTACGCAAGCCCGGATCTTATATCAAGACGCTGAGGGGCGCTTGAAGATCGCCCTTGAGTTTAACCGAATGGTACGTGATGGGGAGGTAGGCCCGATTATGTTGGGACGAGACCATCATGACGTGAGCGGTACGGATTCTCCATTCCGTGAGACCTCTAATATACGGGACGGAAGCAATGTGATGGCTGATATGGCGGTGCAGTGCTTTGCTGGAAATGCCGCCCGGGGTATGAGCTTGGTCGCTCTTCATAATGGTGGAGGGGTTGGTATCGGTAAGGCGATAAACGGAGGTTTTGGTATGGTTCTCGATGGTAGTGAGCGGGTGGACGAGATACTTCGTTCCGCTATGATATGGGACGTGATGGGGGGTGTCGCTCGTCGCTCATGGGCCCGTAACCCGAATGCGATGCGTACGAGCGCTACTTTCAATGAGAACCGTGGCGAACAGTATCATATTACCCTTCCGTATATCCCGGAGAGGGCGTTTATTCATGAAATCGTACAAACATCATTAAATAAAAAGGTATGAGTACTTGGAATAAGATTATGGAATGTGTCCCTAACTTCAGTGAAGGACGGGATCTGGAGAAGATAGATAAGATCGTAGCGCCTTTCCGGGCTAAGACGGGTGTTAAACTGTTGGACTATAGTAATGACGAGGATCACAATCGCTTGGTTGTTACCGTGGTAGGGGAGCCAGTAGCTTTAAAACAAGCCGTATTGGAGGCCATTGGAGTTGCCGTTGAGCTGATTGATTTAAACAAGCATAGCGGTCAACATCCTCGAATGGGGGCCGTAGATGTTGTTCCTTTTATACCAATTCGCGGATGTACGATGGAAGAGGCGATCGCCTTGTCTAAGGAAGTAGGGGAGGAAGTGGGCACTCGTTATGCCGTACCTGTCTTCTTATATGAGAAATCAGCTTCCGCCCCTTACCGGGAGAATCTGGCGGCGATCCGTAAAGGAGAGTTTGAGGGGATGGCTGAGAAAATCCATCAACCGGAGTGGAAACCTGATTTTGGTCCGGCCGAAAGACATCCGACAGCCGGTACGGTCGCCATAGGAGCCCGCATGCCTTTGGTCGCCTATAATGTGAACTTAGGAACGAATCAATTGCATATCGCTACGGATATAGCGAAGAAAATCCGTTTCATCGGCGGAGGTTTACGCTATTGTAAAGCGATGGGGGTTGAGTTGAAGGAACGTGGTATCGTACAGGTCTCTATTAATATGACCGATTATACCCGTACGGCCTTGTACCGGGCCTTCGAGTTAGTTCGTATCGAAGCTCGCAGATATGGTGTTTCGGTGGTGGGGAGCGAGATTATCGGCTTGGTTCCTATGGAGGCGTTGATCGATACGGCCTCTTACTATTTGGGATTGGAGGATTTCTCAATGAATCAGGTGCTGGAAGCCCGTATTATGGAATAGCGTATGGAGAATAGCAAGATATTAATCAGGAATGCTGCCCAGATCGTCACTTGCCATGGGGATAAGGCGCGACGGGGAGCGGAGATGTCTGATTTAGGCGTTATCGAGGATGGAGCCGTAGCGATGTCTGATGGGGTTATTACGCATGTAGGACCTACGGAGGAGGTACTTCGAAACATCCATGCGGAGGATTATTTGGAGATTCGGGCGGAGAACCAAGCGGTGTTACCCGGATTTGTAGATAGCCATACGCATTTTATCTTTGGCGGTTACCGGGAGGAGGAGTTCTCTTGGCGATTGCGAGGAGATAGTTATATGTCGATCATGGAGCGTGGTGGAGGTATCGTGAATACGATGAAAGCTACCCGTGAAAGTGATTTCGATACACTATGGGACAGAGGGGAAGAACGTTTGGATGAGTTATTCTCCATGGGTGTTACCACAGTGGAAGGGAAAAGTGGTTATGGTTTGGATTTGCAAACAGAATTAGTTCAGCTTCGTGTCATGTCGGACCTGAATGAGTCTCATCCGATGGATGTCGTATCGACCTTTTTGGGAGCTCATGCTGTTCCTCCTGAATTTGCCGGTCGTACGGACGATTATGTGGATTATATGATCGAGGAAGTTCTTCCTGCCATACGAGCCGAACATACGGTTACATTTTGTGATGTGTTTTGTGAGAAAGGCGTTTTCTCGTTAGAACAGAGTGAGCGCTTGCTTCGTGCCGCCCGTCATCATCGTTTTAAATTGAAGATGCATGCGGATGAGATCGTTCCTTTCGGAGGGGCGGAACTGGCGGCCTCCTTGAAGTGTGTAAGTGCTGATCATTTGTTACATATATCGGACACAGGCATCAAACGTCTGGCAAGAGCGGGTGTCGTAGCTACCTTACTTCCGCTGACTGCCTTTTCCTTGAATGAGCCGTATGCGCCTGCAAGGAAGATGATAGATGCCGGTTGCGCGGTGGCTTTAGCTTCCGATCTAAATCCGGGAAGTTGTTTCTCCGCCTCGATCCCGATGATGATAGCCTTGGCCTGTATCTATATGAAGATGACCCCTGAAGAAGCGGTAACGGCATTGACCATTAATGGAGCCGCAGCTGTGGGACGTGCCTCCGAGATTGGAAGTATCAGCGTGGGAAAACGTGCGGACGTGATCTTGCTGAAATACCCGTCTTATAAGTTCCTACCTTATCATGTGGGAATGAATCTCGTGGATACCGTAATTAAGGACGGGGAACTTTATATGATGTAAGATAAGAATTGTTGAATCATTTAAATCAAAATACTATGTTAGCAGACTTGACAATTAAAGATTTTTTGGCGGAAACGGCGGGTAGTGCTCCCGTTCCCGGTGGTGGAAGTATATCTGCCTTGAATGGTGCTATAGCGGCAGCTTTGACAGAGATGGTGGCCCATCTGACTGTTGGCAAAAAGAAATATGCGGAAGTGGAAGGACAAATGAAGACGATCGCTACCGAGGCGGCTATGATCCGTGAACGTCTTACTGAATATATCGATAAGGACAGCGAGGCTTATGATCGTGTATTCTCCGCTTTTAAGTTGCCGAAAGAAACGCCTGACGAACAGGTGATCCGTACGAATGCGATACAGAGCGCAACGAAGGAGGCGGCTATTGTTCCGATGAGGGTGGCGGAGGAGATCGGTTCCGTAATGGAGACGATTATCTATGTGGCTCACAAAGGTAATCAGAATGCCGTCACGGATGCTTGCGTGGCGATGATGGCTGCCCGTACTTGTGTATTGGGGGCTTTATTGAATGTCCGAATTAACTTAACGTCCATCCAAGACGAGGTGTTCGTCGGAATGATGCGGAAGAAAGCGGATGAACTGGAGGCGAACGCTATCCGTGTAGAGCAAAAGTTATTGGATTGGGTGAAGACTAAATTATAGCATATGAGCAATGTCTATTATGTGGGTTCCGAGCCTCTCTCTTTTGAGGGAATCGAACGGATACTTACTCAAAATATGAAGTTGGAGCTTTCACTCGAGGTGAAGGAGCGCATCCAGCGTTGCCGGGATTACTTGGATCATAAAATCGAGCAGCAAGAGGGGCCTTTGTATGGGATTACTACCGGTTTCGGTTCTTTATGCAATAAGAATATCTCTCCGGACGAATTGAGCACCTTGCAAGAGAACTTGGTGAAAAGTCATGCCTGTAGCGTAGGGGATGAGGTAAGTCCGGTGATCGTCCGTTTGATGATGTTATTGAAAGCGCATGCCCTTTCGTTGGGGCATAGTGGCGTACAGGTGATCACCGTACAACGTATTCTGGACTTTTTCAATAATGACGTGCTTCCGATCGTGTATGATCGTGGCTCTTTAGGCGCTTCCGGTGATTTGGCGCCTCTGGCGAATTTGTTCCTGCCTCTGATCGGCGTGGGTGACGTTTATTATAAGGGCCGCAAACGGGAAGCGATCAGCGTATTGGACGAGTTCGCTTGGAAGCCTGTGAAGCTGAAAAGCAAGGAGGGGTTAGCTTTATTGAACGGTACGCAATTTATGAGCGCCAATGGCGTATTCGCCTTGATGCGTGCGTTTAGCCTGTCCAAGAAAGCGGATCTGATCGCCGCTTTATCCTTGGAGGCTTTCGATGGGCGTATCGATCCTTTCATGGATTGTATCCAGCAGATGCGTCCGCATCCCGGACAAATCGAGACCGGGGCCGCTTTTCGACGGTTATTGGAGGGAAGTGAGTTAATCGCCCGGAAAAAGGAACATGTTCAGGACCCGTATTCATTCCGTTGTATCCCTCAAGTGCATGGGGCTACGAAAGACGCTATCAATTATGTGGCGAATGTCCTGCTTACCGAAGTAAATTCCGTGACGGATAACCCGACGATCTTCCCGGAGGAGGATAAGACTATTTCCGGCGGTAATTTCCACGGTCAGCCCTTGGCGATTTCTTATGATTTCTTGGCGATTGCCTTGGCTGAGTTAGGAAATATATCGGAACGTCGTGTCGCTCAATTGATCATGGGTTTGCGGGGATTGCCTGAGTTCTTGGTCGCTAATCCCGGCCTAAACTCCGGTTTCATGATCCCTCAATATGCGGCCGCTAGTATGGTAAGCCAGAATAAGATGTATTGCTATGCGGCGAGCAGCGATTCTATCGTGTCCAGTAATGGGCAAGAGGATCATGTGAGTATGGGGGCGAATGCGGCGACGAAGTTGTTTAAGATCATGGACAACTTGGATCATATCTTGGCGATCGAGTTGATGAACGCCGCACAAGGAATCGAGTTCCGTCGTCCGGCTAGGACTTCCCCGGTATTAGAGAAGTTCTTGAAGGATTACCGGAAAGAGGTGCCATTTATCGATGAGGATATTATTATGTACACGGAAATACATCGTACGGTGGCGTTTATCCGTAGGAAAGACTTTGTATATTAATGAATATCGTTAATAGAGGTTAGAAATCCAGCTGAATCTCCTATTCGGCTGGATTATTTTGTATTTTCGCCGTCAATCTAAACACAATCGATCTACTTTATGCAAAATGTAACAAATCCTACCGTGAAAACACACGTAGTTTGGCTGGATGTCGTACGCTTGATAGCCATGTTTACTGTTGTTTGCTGTCATTGTACAGACCCGTTTAATTTCTATCCCGGAGATTCTCCGATTATTGGGGATATTAAGTTTTGGGGAGCTGCCTATGGGGCTTTTCTTCGTCCTTGTGTACCTCTGTTCGTTATGATTACGGGAGCCTTGTTGCTACCGGTCCGGGAAGAGACTTCTATTTTCTATAAGAAAAGGATATTGCGTGTATTCTGGCCTTTCTTGATTTGGTCTGTTATTTATAATTTATTTCCTTGGTTTACGGGACTGCTTGGTTTGAGGCCGGAACTTATTCTTGATTTCTTCCCTTATTCGGGAGAAGAGGTGACTCGTCAATCGTTGAGTGTGTCTTTAGGCTATATCGCCCAGATACCGTTCAATTTCTCATTGTTGGATGTACATATGTGGTATATCTATTTACTGATAGGTTTATATCTTTATTTGCCGATCTTCTCCGCTTGGGTCGAGAAAGTTTCGGATAAGGCGAAATTATGGTTTCTGGCAGGTTGGGGAGTGACTTTGTTTATTCCTTATTACCGGGAATTCGTATCTCCTTACATTTGGGGTGGATGCTCATGGAATGAATTCAGTATGCTTTATTATTTCGCCGGGTTTAACGGTTACTTGCTATTGGGGCATTATCTGCGGAATCATGATTGGTCGTTAGGAAAGATCGTTGGGATAGGCATTCCTATGTTTGTCGTAGGCTATGCCATTACTTTCTTCGGTTTCCGCTATACGACCGCTTTGCCTGCTTACACGGAGGAACAGTTGGAGTTATTCTTCTATTATTGTTCTCCCAATGTGGTGATGATGACGATTCCTATCTTCTTACTGGCGAAGAAGGTAAATGTTAAGTCGGATACGATTAAGCGAATGCTGGCGAACTTAACCATATGCGGTTTCGGTATCTATATGGTACATTATTTCTTTACGGGACCCAGCGTGCTGTTGGCGAGAGCCTTGAATATCCCTTTGGGTTTACAGATTCCTGCCGCTTCTGTGGTAGCATTCGCCGTATCTTGGTTGATCGTATTGGGTATCAGGAAGATTTGCGGTAAGAAAGCCAAGTATATTGTGGGCTGAATTTATACGTACGTTTGCGTAGGCTGATACGTATATAGGCGTAGGCCCATGCGAGCGTACGTGTAGGACGATACGTATATACGTGCGAGACCACACGTATATACGTATAAATCATCTTTATTTCTTGGTTACAATCACTCGCTCTGTCGGAGCCAGATGCTCGTTGCGATAGTCTATCTGCTTGACTACATTCTCGGCCAATTCTTGGAATGCCTTACCTGTGATCGAGTCCGGGTTCAACGCTACCGGCTTACCTTGATCTCCTCCTTCGCAGATACTTTGTACGATAGGAATCTGTCCCAGTAACGGCACGTTCAGTTCCTCAGCTAGGCGTTTACAACCTTCCTTTCCGAATATATAATATTTGTTTTCCGGTAATTCCGCTGGGGTAAACCAAGCCATATTCTCGATCAATCCTAAAACAGGGACATTAACCTTATCCCCAGTGAACATGCTGATACCCTTACGAGCGTCCGCTAAAGCAACCTCTTGCGGCGTACTTACTACCACGGCTCCGGTTATCGCTAGTGTTTGCACCATTGTCAAATGGATATCACTCGTTCCGGGAGGTAAATCGATTAAGAAATAATCAAGCTCACCCCAGTTGGCGTCGCCGATCAATTGCTTCAATGCGTTGCTAGCCATTGCTCCACGCCATAGGACCGCGTCGTTTTTATTTACGAAGAAGCCGATGGATAACATCTTGACACCATAATTTTCGGCCGGCTTGATCAGTTCCCTGCCCTCTACCTCTTCCATATAAGGGCGAGCCTCTTCTAGGTTGAACATCTTGGGTTGGGACGGCCCGAATATATCGGCATCCAGCAATCCTACCTTATATCCTTGTAAAGCCAATGCGACAGCTAGATTAGCGGCAACGGTGCTTTTACCAACTCCTCCTTTACCGGAAGATACGGCGATAATATTTTTTACTTGCGGTAATAATTTATCCGGTTCCGGGCGAGCTAACTGACGGGCTTTTACCGTGATGTTTCCCTTGATATTCACCTCCGGGCTTACATAGGTTAAGATAGCTGTCTCCGCGGCTTTTACTACGGAGCGGATAAACGGATCATTCGGCTTCTCGAATAATAACGAGAAGGTGACATTCATACCATCGATACGAATGTTGTCTTCTACGAGGCCCATGGAAACGATGTCCTTTCCGGTACCCGGGTAACGAACGTTCTTCAACGCCTCAATAATCAGATTCGGATAGATTGTCATATCTGTTGATTTTTTTAAGTCATTCTTTTATTTACCAGAAGCCAAAGCGCTTCGTTTACTGCGATTAAAGCTACGATAAGGATCTAACTCTATTTCTACGTCAGGTTCCACCAATCGCTCTCTTTCCTCACAAACAAATTTGATGTATTTGATGTTTAAGCCACGATCCAGCCATTGTTGCTCGTAATAGGTCTTGATGGATAAGATCTCATCCGCCAGATTGGAATGATATAGGTCGTCTGTACTGAACAATACGGGATAATGGTTCGTTTTTACCATCTCGCACGTATAGGTATACATGAAGTTACTGTCCGTTTTTAAATGGATAATACCATCTCCGGAAAGGATTTCCCGATACATTTTCATAAAACGGGTTCCAGTCAGACGCTTGTTGACCTTTTTCATTTGAGGGTCTGGAAATGTGATCCAGATCTCGGCTACTTCGCCCGGAGCGAAGAAATAGGAAATCAATTCGATACTCGTACGTAGGAAAGCCACGTTCTTCATCCCGGTTTCCAGCGATTCTTTCGCGCCGGTCCACATACGTGCTCCCTTGATATCGACACCAATAAAATTCTTATTTGGGAAAAGCTTTCCCAAACCTACGGTATATTCCCCTTTTCCACATCCCAATTCCAAGACAATAGGATGGTCGTTCTTGAAAAAACGTTCATGCCACTGTCCTTTCATATCAAACCCTTTTTCTTGTAGGGCGGCGAAAGGGTATTGGAATACGTGCGGATAGCCCGCCATATCGTCAAACTTAGCTAATTTATTCTTTCCCATGTCGCGAAGATAATACTTAAAAAAATGCTTTTTACGTTTTTTCTACTGTTTTAGATAGGGGTTTTTATGCGTTGGCGAGTCTTTTGAACATATAGGCTGTCAGAAGTTTTATTTGAAAGTGGAGTTGTAACGAATAAAAAAGGATATGTTGAGAGTATTTTTTAGACGCCCGATATTTAAGAATCCGAGGTTTGTCGGATTTGTTTGGTTTGCGACGGCCCTTGTCGCTTGCTTATTGAAATTACCTGTGGGAAGGACTTATAATAACTTTATGATTTATAGGGCTTCCTTTTTCCATGCGTTAGAGTTGAAAAACCTTTATGCGTAGGTAATTATATACTACTTTGCACTATCTCTAAAACAATAAAAGGACACATAACCATGTATCCTTTTATTATTCAATCGTTTTTCTCATTTTTCTTTCCCTTTCCTTCTTTTTTAACGCTCCAAGAAAGAGTTTTCCGAAAAAGAGGATCACGGGGATCTATTTTTGGATTATAGCCGAATATGTTATCGGCTATTCTCTTCATCTCCTTCTCAATATCTTTATGTATTACTACTTCTATGTCCTTCTTTTTTCTCATGCTGCCATATTCTTTAACTGTGAATACCTTAATCGGTGTCCGATATTCTGCAAAAGTACATCGAATCTTTCACATTCGGAAAGATGTTTGGTATTATACCTAAAAGCTGATGAGTCCACGTATCTTTGCAGATGTTTCCTAGACACCCAATGATGGACACCCTTCAATGTTCTTTTTAGGTGTCCCCAGAATCCTTCGATCGTATTAGTATGTCTATTCCCAATGACGTAAGCGCCTTTCTTATGATAGACAACACCGTGATCGTATAGGTTAGGATCTAAGTTTCTATAAGCTTGCCATTCATCCGAGAAGATTGTAGATCCCGGACATACAACATCGTTTATAATCGGGATCAAGGTTCCGGCTTTCGTATCGCTAACAACCTTAGCTATAACAAAGCCTTCTCGTTGCAGCATACCAAATACCGGAACCTTGTCCTTACAACTCCTGCCTCTTGCGTTTCTTACCTTCTTACTACTATGCCTATTCTTATTCAATCCCCCTATATAAGTCTCATCTACCTCAACCTCTCCGTTTAGACATTGACTGGCATCTATATTGAAACAATTTTGGATACGTTGCAACATAAACCAAGCCGTCTTTTGTGTTACGTTAATGAACTTAGCCAACTGAACGGAAGAGACACCCTTCTTAGCGTTTATGACGATATAGCAAGCCAACATCCATTTCCTTAACGACACTTTCGTGTTCTCGAAGATCGTGTTTGTCCGGACGTTGAAATACTTCCCCGTATTCTTGCACTTGTATCGGTTTCCCTTGCATTTATAAACCTTTGAGTCTGGATCGTACGGAGACACGACATGATCACCCCATCTCTGCCTCTCCAAAAAATCAATACATGATTGCTCGGTAGGGAAGAACTTCACTAACTCATCAATAGATTTAAAATGATTCATCTCAAACATAACACTCTGATTTTTACCCTATAAAGATAATAAATTCGTTCCAAACCAGCAATCAAACCATACCCTAATACAATCTCGTTAAAATTGTTTTAGTTTTAATTAGGATTGTTTAGAAATAAGATTGCTATATTTGAAAATAAACTTTAAAATCTAATATTTATGTATACAGATATCGTTAAGGTAAAAGGAGTAAAATGTACCATTTATCATGATGAAGAGCCATTTCAACAATTATTAGAAGAGGATTCTTTCGATTTTTGTATAACTGATCATGATGAAATAACTCAGTGTAACCAAGTAACAGTAGGAAAGGTGTTTGCAATTACATCATTTATCAAGATAGATGACCGTATTTCCACTTCTAAATCTAAAACAATAGTCTCGTTAAATTATATAGCTCTTGATTTATGTCAAGAACTGGCTCAAATTCATTTGAAAAAGCATATTGATACTTTAAAACTTATATATAAGAAAACTGTGAATGAAGAACAACTGATGAAACAACTTAAAAGCAACTTGGAAGAATATTACAGGAATCCAAGAAAGCATCCCACTCATCCTTTGATATCCTTTTCGCATCCTTAAAATAAAGGGCATATCTAGGATTATCTGGAATTACTACTGCACAATATCCTTTTTGATTAATAATTTTTTTTATTCTATCGTTACCGTGAAAATAAAAACCTTCAAGAAGATAGATATACTCCTTGTCTGTTAAATTCCATAATTTTTGATAATCTTCTACAATTTTCATGCTCGTAATTTTTAAAAGTTAATAAATATGATAAAACAAAAGCGGGACTAGCCTAAATCTAATCCCGCTTATCTTTTAATTTTACTGTTTAGTCTACTCATCCATTATTCTGAATAGCTCGAATGAGTAAGTATCCTCATGTGTTAAGCCATGTCCAGCGTCCCAGATCCCGTGATGTGTTAGGATCATATAAGATTTTCCTTTCATTTCCACGGTCCACTCTGAGTATATTGCATTATCAAACTCCTTATCAAAAACTATACTCATCGTATTTGGATCAAATTCATATGTGAATCCATCTACGCTAACAGTATTGTTTCTTCTATCAGTTGTTTTTTCATACCCAGTCCCGTCTTCAAAGAACGCATACACCATTTGTTCTTTGCCTGCTTCTCGAAGCCACATTCCTACGATAGAGGTATTATTACCAACTACATTTTCGACACTAAAACGATCGTCATCGTGGCAAGAAATAAGTAGGAAACATGATATCGCTAATAAGTATATGATACGTTTCATGATTACTCTCCTTTTGATATTACGCAAAATAGTATTACGATAGATTTATTTTTACAACATTAATATTTACAATTAGAACTCAATACCTATCTTGAAATTAAATCCGTCTATACTCTTACTAGAAGAATGCCCTCTAAAAGAATATCTCCTAGCTTGTGACCCATAACCTAGGGAAAAATTAACAGCTGATTGTTTTCCAAGCATATATTTTACACCGACAAAGGGATTACAGTAAAAACCATTTCCACCATAATCGCTAGTGACATCAATGGCATAACCAATCCTTAATCCTATAAAAGGAACTATCTGCCCATTGGTAAAGTTCCCTCGTAAATCTGCGAAAACGGGAATTAACGCTGATTCACTATCAGTGAAATATGATACTCCTGTTCCCGCACCGAAGAAGAAATACGGATTTAATTGGTATCCGTGAGATGTGGTAAATTGGATACATCCATCATCCCCCGTAGTATATCCCAAATCCAAAAATCCTCGATACCCTTTAATATCATAAGTCCTCTTAGGGCCTAATATTTTCTTAAACGAATAAGATGTATCCTCTTCTTTCCCTAATTTTTCTATCTCATCCATTTGATAGACAAAGATACTTTCGTCTCTGGTCTGTACTTTTATGGATTTGTTTGGTACTTGCTCTATGATAAGACCTCTGATTACACTCCCGTTCTTTAGATAAACAACATCTTGTGTTCTCCCCTGTGAATAGGAGTAGGAAACAACTAAAAATAAAAAGGCTATCGCATATAGTATTTTTCTCATCTTACCTTGGTGAATTTAGTTTGTGAATTATATTCTTCTGTGTTAATATATATTTCCGTAGATGATATTTTGGATATCTCTACAAAAATCTTGTTCTCAACCCCCATCTGGGTTATGCTTAATACGACTTTGTAATTATTATTACCTCGTAGTTCCTCATACAATTTTACATCTCCTAAGGGTGGATTGGATTGATTGTAAAATGCGGCACTTTCTTGGGCATGCTTAACGAAATTCATAGAAGCGCCATCTAATCCATATATTACATTGTCTTTAGTACATTGAAATGTTAACATCCCTAGTCCATCACCATTTTTCCATGTACCTATCAACCAATCCGGTGGAGAGAGTTTAAACTCTGTTTGCGAAGTGTTTTTATCTCCATTTTCCCAATCCTCATTTCCATCATCTCCGCATGATGAAAATATAAGCATTATGTACATCAATAAGAAATACATAAATCTCACTTTTGTTACCATAAATCTATTGCTTTTATCCTCCCTGTCCCCTTCGTTCGGTGGTTTCTAAATATAAAGAAGCGTGGGGACTATTGGATGTTACCGTATTTGAGGCTCTGGACTGCCCACCACTCGATAACAAACAACAGCCCCACGCCTTATGATTGTGTATAGTTTGCCCCTAAAGGTAATAATACAACAACATAGGCGTAGGAGGCATCTTTGTCTATCATCCCGAGTGGTTGAAATTGTCCAGATTTCAAATACGAGATAATATCTTAACGCTTCTACGTCTTTATTCTAATACGTGGGACAAAGATAGAAATATGAAAAATTAAAAACAATTTAATTTGTATTAATTTCTCTCAAAACACTAAATATCGGTTTGATTATTGTATAGTTATTTGAAGTTTGTCATAGAGATGACAATAGTAATGTAACTTGCAATAGTTACAAAAAAAAGAGGAGGCTTTATTATGAGCAATTACTCAGAAAAGCTTCTGGATCTTATTTTTAGCAAAGGTTCTATAGCTAGAGGCATGAACCCTAAGTTGTATCGAAGAGATTGTTACGGCAATCTCATGTTTCGACGCTCTTATGGCAAGTACACTGAATTAGGGTGGAATGTTGACCATTCTAAACCTATTGCTAAAGGAGGAACAAATAGCATTCGCAATTTACAACCCATGAATTGCTTTGCCAATTGTTCAAAAGGAGCCAGATATTAAGCTTTAGACAGTATGTCTATTTTGACATACTGTCACCTCCTCTCTTTATTTCTAACAAACTCAATACCTATTAGTTTATGACTGTTGGTGATAATTATTGATAGGGAGGTGTAAACTGGTATATAATTACCTATGCGTATTATCCGGATGAATACCACGACCGGTTTTTATACGGGATCCCTTTTACGGCTATAATAGCGCCTTTCTCCCTCTTCTCTCCTTATATCGGGATGTTGCTATGGTGTCTCGCGAATAGCTTGCTGCTTTATATGGCTATCCGTAAACTCGGATTGGCGGATTGGAAACAGGCGTTTGTTATTTGGGTATGCTTGAATGAGTTATTTACTAAAGTTTCCCACCCCTTAAAACACTAACTTTT
>UMBV01064698.1_pt1 | contig 15803 bp, 10 predicted proteins | sample 1964061 | NCBI WGS metagenome assembly UMBV01 (sample SAMEA4835951, study PRJEB28245) | human gut metagenome | biome: gut microbiome; material: fecal sample | place: Denmark | collected 2008
AAAACTCTGGAAGCTGCTCATCGATAAGGACATGAAGAAAAAGGACCTGTGTGAAAAGGCAGGTATTAGCCCAGCATCTGTCACCAAGATGGGGCGGAACGGGCATGTTACCACAGAGATACTCGTGAAGATTTGTGCGGCGCTTGATTGCCGGATTGAGGATATTGTAGAGATTGTTTCCGAGGAGAATGTGGGGGATTTGAAATGACACTTGCCGAAAAATTAAGCACATATGATGAAAAATATTGGGACTTTTCTGAATATAGAAATGACGCGCCTCTTGTTAGATACCCCGCAGTAATGGTTGATCTGCTTGCCACCAAAGGTACATGGGGAAAGGGGATGCTCAATCCTCTGCAAGAGTTGTTGCCGGAATTCAACTCCTTTCTTGATGCGCAGGAAGAATATCTCATCAAAACCGGTTATTCAGAATGCACCAGAGAAAGAATAATCTCTGTAAGCTTCGTCGATATTCTCTACAGGCATTAAAGCTGCCCAAAACGCAGCAGAAGCCCCATTTATATCTTTGCTTCCCGACACCTGGACCCAAAGTTCTCTTCCCAGTGTTTTCTTGAGAAACTCGATATTTTTCGTTTGATCGTTTCAAAATATTTCATAATACGTGCCAACTCATCGCTCGTAAAAATGCAGGGAGAAAAGTCAGCATCATCTCGAGATGAAATGGTAAGTTCAGGGTAGTACGCGGCATAGCCATTCAATTGAAGATATTTGGCAAAGCGTTTTGTGAAATTAAGCCGCCATTTTTGATTTTTACGCTTTTCATTGGGCCGCTTTTCAATCCATTTCTCAACGACCAATTCCGGCAACACTGGAGTATTGATTCCTTGTTCTACGAGAAACCGGTCCAATGTTTGAAAGGTTTTGGCTTCTTTTTCATACTTACATCCGCAGGCCCGCTTTTCTGCAATAAAAGCACTTATTTGACTTGCCAGTCCGCTTCTGTACTCGTAAATACAAATATTTTTTATGAAATTGAAGAAAACGGAGAATGCACCGAAGTTGCTAAAATTATAAACAATGACTGCGCATATATACAAACGATGATGCTAAACAAGGCGAAAAGGGAACAAAAGACAACACGGGTAACACGGGTAATACTCCAGCAGGTGATACTTCAGGAAATAGCACAACAGCAACCAAAACTCAGGCCGCTTCTGATTCGAGTGCATATGAACCTTCTGGAACTTATTCGCCCAAAAAGCTAACTCAAAAAAGCCTTGTTTTTACAAAAGTTGAAGGACAGATTATTGATGCCCTTGTTGGCCAAGATGATTTATGTAATAAAATACATGATTTGGTGTTTGAACTGTACAAATTAGATCTTCAAGTTCATAGACATGCTATCGCATATCTTTTTAGAGCGTTGCTGGAAAGCACTACTAAGTATTTGTCTCGACGGCAAACTAAAGTCCAATTCAACGAAAAAGCGTTGGAGACTTCCGTTGTCAGTGCGTTGAATTATTTTGGAGATCAGTGCAAAACAAATAAGCAATTACATAGCAAAACCATTCGAACTTGGAGAGATACCGTAACTCAAAGAAAGCTTATAGACACGCTTAATCAATACATACATAACGAACAACCGGTAGATGCCCTGCTGCTGCAAGAGACTTGGAATACAATGAAAGGGTACATTATTACCTGTTTAACAGTGACATAATTGAAAGTTGGAGCCCTAAGCGCAATGTTAGTTAATGTAGGTAGTGCGCCGACAAATGATGCACTTAAAACGGGACAAGTGCGTATGATCTAAAAATATTCTTTTTCAAAAAGTTGTAGTGCAACGGAGGGGACACTGATGTTACACCCCGGTCTATATGAACAAGTCATCAACAATGCCCTGACGGGCGAGCTTGCGGAGATTCCGGAGGCTCGCAAGTCTGTTGCGCCCATTGACAAGGCGGAAGCCTCCAAGGTGCTGGCGCAGTATCTGGCGGATGTGGTTCAAAAGGGCTTGGATAACGTGCTGGACAACGGCGGGGATATTTCTGCCCAGATCGGGCTGACCAACCAGATCGTTGATCTCATTCAAAATACAACGAAAGAAGCTGACTTTGTTGCGCTGGGCGTTGACCAGCGGGCAGAGCAGCTTCTTGCGCTTTTGCGGGAAGCCGATCCGAGGCTGGCTGTAGGAAAAACCGCGACGGACATAGAGCGCCCAGAGACATCCATCGCACAAAGCTCACTTTTCACCGGGGCTGTGCATGAGCCACAGATGTTTACGGAGCTCAAAAAGGAAATCGTCTCGGCTGATCGAATCGATATGCTGGTGTCCTTCATCAAATGGAGCGGCCTGCGGCTTATCATGGACGAGCTGCGGGAATTCACGCAAAACGGCGGCGAGCTCCGTATCATCACCACCTCCTACATGGGCGCTACCGATGTGAAGGCCATTGAGGAGCTTCGAAAGCTGCCCAATACGCACATCAAGGTCAGCTACAACACCAAAACGACCCGGCTCCACGCCAAGGCATATATCTTTTACCGCGAAACCGGCTTCACGACGGCTTATGTTGGCTCGTCCAACCTGTCCAATGCGGCATTGACCAGCGGGTTGGAATGGAACACTAAGGTAACGAAACGCGACTTGCCCGAAACCATAGACAAGATCGCCGCTACCTTTGAGTATTACTGGAATGACCGCGAATTTGAATACTACGCGGAGGATCAGAGAGAGCGCTTGGCGCGAGCGCTGAAGGCGGAAAAATATTTCGACACCAACAATGCCGACGTCTACACCATGGACATCAACCCCTATTCTTACCAGCAGGAGATTTTGGACAAGCTGGAGGCAGAGCGCACTGTCCGTGGCTATACGCGCAATCTGGTGGTGGCGGCCACCGGTACCGGCAAGACGGTCATCTCGGCATTGGACTACAAGCGCTTCCGCAAGCAGAATCCGGATCGACCCTGCCGCCTGTTCTTTGTGGCGCACCGGGAGGAAATCCTCAAGCAGAGCTTGTACACCTTCCGCGCTGTGCTCAAGGACGCAAACTTTGGTGAGCTGTTTGTGGGCAACTATAAGCCGGAGAGCATCGACAACTTGTTTCTGTCCATCCAGACTTTCAACTCACAGAGCTTCACGGAAAAGACGAGTCCCGATTTTTACGATTACATCATCGTGGACGAATTCCACCATGCCGCCGCGCCGACTTACCAGAAGTTGTTGTCCTACTACCAGCCGCGCATCCTGCTGGGCTTGACCGCTACTCCGGAGCGTATGGACGGCAAGAACATCCTGCCCTACTTCAACAATCGTATCGCCGCTGAGATCCGTCTGCCGGAAGCCATTGATCGAAAGCTCCTGTGCCCGTTCCAATATTTTGGCGTTACCGATACGGTAGATCTGGATGCGCTCAAATGGTCTGCCGGTGGCTACCAAAAGAGCGAGCTGGAGCACGTCTACACGTTCAGCGGGGCGGTTGCTAACCGCCGCGCCGACCATGTTGTGACGGCACTGCTGAAATATGTGACGGACATTGACGAGGTGAAGGGCCTCGGCTTCTGTGTGACGGTAGATCACGCGGAATTTATGTGCCGCTATTTTAACGACCATAACATTCCGTCTATGTGCCTCACCGGGCAGTCTTCGGACGAGGAAAGAGCGGCGGCCAAGCGGCGCTTGGTGTCCGGCGATGTGCGGTTTATCTTCGTCGTGGACATCTACAACGAGGGCGTGGATATTCCGGAAGTTAATACTGTTCTTTTTCTGCGCCCCACGGAGTCGTTGACGATTTTCTTGCAGCAGCTGGGACGCGGTCTGCGTCTATCTGAGGACAAAGAATGCCTGACCGTGTTGGACTTCATCGGTCAGGCGAATAGAAAATACAATTTTGAAGATAAGTTTGCGGCGCTGCTGTCGAATGCCACCCGCAGCGTGAGCCGTGAGATCAAGGACGGTTTTGTGTCCGTTCCCAAGGGCTGCTATATCCAGTTGGAGAAGAAGGCGGCCAAATACATTTTGGAGAATATCCGCGCGTCCTATGGCAATACGGCTGGGTTGGTGGCTCGCGCGGCCTCCTTTGCGGAGGACAGCGGGCTGGAGCTGACGCTCAAAAATTTCTTGGATTACTACCATCTTGACCCACGGGTGGTCTACAAGTTTTCCTCCTTCTCTCGCATTTGTGCCAGAGCGGATGCCATCGAGGACTTTTCGGAGCCGCTGGAGGACATCCTGACCAAAGCGTTTGCAAAGCTTGCTGTGGCTGATTCTCGCCGCTGGATTTCGTTCCTGTTGGACGTCCTTCCGCGTCTGGACAACCTTGATTTTACAGCGCTTCCGGATGCGGAAAAGCGGATGATGCAGATGTTTTACATCACTGTTTGGGGCAAGGCTGTGGAGGACTGGGACGACGAAGAGGTGCTTAGTAACCTCTATGCCCTGTCTGACAGCACGGTTCTGCTCGGTGAACTCTTGGAGCTGCTGCGCTATCGCTTCGAACAGATCGACTTTATCGACGAGCCGGTGGAGCTGGGCTTCGACTGCCCGTTGGATCTGCACTGCACCTATACCCGCGACCAGCTCTTGGTGGCGCTGGACTTTATGAAGCCGTCCACCGTTCGTGAGGGCGTGAAGTGGCTGCCGGAGAAAAACATCGATGTGTTCTTTGTGACGCTGAACAAGGCGGACAAGGACTATTCGCCAACCACCATGTACAACGATTATTCCATCAATGAGAGCTTGTTCCATTGGCAGAGCCAGAGCACCACGGCAGAAAATTCGCCCACCGGTCAGCGCTATATCCATCATAAAGAGCGTGGCAGCAAGGTACTGCTGTTTGTGCGTGAGTTTAAGGCGGACCGTAAGACCGGCGGTGCAGAAGCGTACACCTATCTGGGCACGGCGAACTACGTGAAGCATACGGGCAGCAGACCGATGAACATCACCTGGCAGCTGGACCGCCCGATCCCGGCGAAGTTCTTGAAGAAGACAAATAAGTTGGTAGTGGGCTGATTAAATTCGCACAGGAACGCCATAACGAACTGGAACAAAAAGACCGTTGTGGATCAGAACCCAATCATTCATATATTCCAGGCGAACATCGAGCCAGCGCCCATCCAGCCAACATGCAAAGCAGTCTCCACAGTGAAGCCCGCCATATAGTGTCCCCGTATCGAATACGATATCTGGCCTATCCTGATTCCAAATTAATCGTCCAATCATAATTGTCGTCTCCTGTAGGAGGAAGGTTCATGAAGTTTTTTGAAGCGGTTCCTGGTGAGCTTTTTTCACCTTTGGCCTCGCCCAACCGCGCACTATACGCAGATGCTCTGGATGTGCTGTACACCGCATACCGTGAAAACCTTAAAATACGCGAAGACACGCTGTATTCTATGCTCCGCAGCAGATTGGAGCAGCAACTGGCGGATGCTACGTTTGAAGGGGAAGATATTGACGAGGATGAGCTGCGGGATATCTCCGGCCGTGCACGCTTTTTGATTCGGAAGCTCTGCGGTAAAGGCTGGTTTGAAAAGGAACGGGGTGACGATTTTGAGGAGTATATTACCGTCCCAAGTTACAGCAGTCGGCTGCTGGAGCTGTTTCACCAGCTCCGGGATGATCGTCCTGCTCGCGGATTTTCCTATGTGTTTGGTACCTACTCTGCTCTGAAGGTCGCCAATGAGAGCGAAAGCGTTTACGATAAGATGGCCGCAATTTACAGTGCCTATGATAACACCAGTGCTCTCATAAATTTGTTGCAAATGGTCTATCACAATGTGAAGCATTATTTTCAGATGCAGATAGATATGCAGGACGTCAATCAGGTATTGGCCTCTCACTTCAACGAGTTTGGACAGAAAGTAGTTGAGGCATACATACGACCGTTGAAAATTAAGGACTCCGTCCCAAAGTATCGCGTTCCAATTCAATCTGTTTTGAGAAGCTGGGCTGAGGATGATGCTCTGCTGCTTGCCATGGCGAACGCAGCTTTGCAGGATAAACGAGGAGATACAGTGGAAAACTGCCGTTCCGATCTGCTGCAAAAGATTTTCTGGATCGACGAGCGATATGACAATATAGAGCATGACTATCTCGATGAAATAGATGCGCAGGTTCGCCGCTATACGAGAGCAGCAACGCAAAAGGTAGAAAACCTGACAAATCGCGATCAAAATGTTCGGGGAAACTTGAATGTACTGCTCACGGCATTGTCGCGCAATCGACGCGCCGGTGATTTAGTAGACCGGATACAACCGGTATTTCAGCTTTATGAGCAGTCATTCCTTTCTGAAAAAAGCTTGTGGTATCGAAAGCGCCCCGAAAAACGGACAAGAGCTGCCACGGTTCTTATTCAGGAAACGGCTTCCGATGCAGATGCGGCCGCGCAGGCCGCACAGCTGCTGCGTTCCGAATATGGCCGCGCGGCCATTGCCGCCTATGTGCAGGGATGGTTGGGGGATGCAGATGTTCGCTACTCCAAAGATTTAAACATTAAGGATGATAAATCCTACATCATGAGTTTGCTGGCTGTATTGACCAGCGGAGATTCTGCCGCAGGCTATCAGATCAAAGAGCTGGGCGGCTCGTTTCATGAAAATGGCTATTCCATCCCTCAGATGCAGATTCGACGGAAGGAGAGGAAAAATGGATTTTGACTTCATTCGTAGTGCGACCTCCAAGGAATTAGAACAGTTCAAGTCCGTTTGCAACCAGCTTCTTAGCCGGACTTATATTGTGCGAACACTGTTTCGGCCGGGCAAAGGAAGGGTGAATAACCCGGATTATACGTTTTTATCTCTGCATTACGAAGCGGTGCAAGAATATCTTAGTCTGCTGGATTGGGATCTGCGCAAAGATGATTTAAACGGCTATTTCTATGTGATCAATACGGACGAAGCGAACCGCTGCAACCTGAACAAAAAAGAAACGGCCATTCTCCTTGCCCTACGCATGATTTATGAAGAAAATCAGGAACAACTCGGTCTGGAGCAGGATGCCGTTTGTACCGTGCGTGATGTTTTAGAAAAGGTCGTCACGGATTACGCAATCCTTCCAGCAAAGCCCAATATGGACGAAGTGAAGCGTGCGTTGACATTGCTGGAAAATCACTCGATTATTCAGCGGATTGAGGGAAAGTTCAATCAGAGCGGTTGTAAATTTTCCATATTACCGACCGTGTTGGCTGCAGTCTCCAGTGAAAAGCTGAACGATGTTGTGTCTGTGCTACGGAAGGAGGGCGATACCGATGAAGAAACTGAAGAAGATCCTGCTGATTAATTGGCTGTATTTCAGCAAAGAGATCATCGAGGTAGGTGATATTAATTTCTTGACTGGAAAAAACGGTGCGGGAAAATCCACGGTAATTGATGCCCTTCAAATCGTTCTATTGGGAGAAACAAATGCCCGCAACTTTAATCAGGCTGCCAATGAAAAGTCTCAGCGCACGCTGGACGGTTATTTGCGGGCAGATATGGATGAAAATAACCCGTATTCCCGCCGGGGAAAAGATTTCTCCAGCTACATTGCTTGTGAGTTCCAAGATGACGTAGTGGGCAGCAGTTTTGTCACGGGCGTTGTTTTTGATTGCCGCAGTGACGGAAGCAGGCAGGAACGCTTTTTCATTTGTGTGGGAACGCTGCCCGAGAACGGCTTTGTTGAAAATGGAGAGGCTATGGAGATTCCTGCGCTGCGCCGTTTTTTGAAGCAGAATTACGTTAAGGCGGAGATCTATGACACGCAGAAGGAATATCGCAGGAATATGCTGTCAAGATGGAATGTGCACAATGAGCAGGTCCTTCGAATGATGAAAAAGGCGGTATCCTTCCGCCCTATCGTGGATATCCAGAAATTCATTACCGAGAACATCTGCGACATACCGGAGAAGCCTGATATCGAGGCCATGCAGCAGAATATCCGGGATTATAAACGCCATGAAATGTTGGCACAGCGGCAGGAGGAGAAACTGACTGCTTTACAGGAGATAGGCAGACTCTATCGTGAAATGAATCAGGCCATTGACCGCTGGCGGGTGCAATCATTTTTGGTACTTTGGTCCAAAAAAGAAATGGAACAAGCCCAAATTGACCGATTTGAGCTTGAAAAGAGAGACAGTACCACAGAATTAGCCGCAATTGAAAAGAGTATCATGACGATCTCTGATCGAATCGCGCAGAAGGAGAACCGCAGGCGCGAACTTGACTTGGCCTGCGCGCAGAGCAGTGTGTTTCAGGAGGAAGAAAAACTCCGCAATCGGAAGCAGGCACTGCTGGATGAGCAAAAAAGGCTGATGCAGGATCTCCAATCCTTGGCATTGGAAATAAAAAAGGAATCCTTTCAGCTGAACGGACTGTGTGACTCGGTATTGAAGCAGAATACAGAGGAAGTACTTCTGCCTGTGCAGGAGGCTGCCGAAAGTGTACTAAAAACATATTCGCTTTTTGTGTCCGGAAGCTATGAGATATTTTCCTATTCATCGGCACCCTTTGAGAGCGCCCAGCAGGCGGCGGCTGAGCTTACTAAGACCATCCGGAATGCGCTGCACATAGCAGAAGATCGTCTGGCGGAGTTGAAGGAGGAGCAGGACCAAAAACGCACCGTCCTCGCAAATCTCCGAAAGGACATTAAAGACTATCCGCGAGGTCTGCTGCAATTGAAGGACCGCTTGGAATCTGAGCTGAACAGCCGGATCGGCAGTCCTGTGAGAATAGATATTCTTGCGGATGTCCTGGAGCTTGCGGACGAACGGTGGCGCGGAGCCGTGGAGGGATATCTCAATGCGCAGAAGTTTTATCTGCTGGTTGATCCGGCGTATTATAAGAGCACCTTATTGATCTTTGACAGGATCAAAAAAGAGTTCGGTTTTGCATCCTTCGGGTTGGTGGACATCGGTAAGCTTCGCGAACGAGAAACGATTCGCCCACGCGATGACAGCCTTGCCAGAAAGGTGGATACGGATAACAAGCTGGCGCGCAGTTATATTGACTATTTGTTGGGGCGTGTCGTATGTTGTGAAAAAGCTGAACAGCTGCGCAATTTCAAAACCGCTATTACAGTAGACGGACTGCTCTACCAGGGATATGTTGTCCGTTCGATTCGTCGTGAGCTGATGGATGACGCATTTGTTGGCCGTTATGCGGTAAGTCTGCGTGTATCTCGATTGGAAGAGGAGTTAACGCAGATTGAAGACCAGCTGCGTTATTGGAATCCTATCCGTCAGCTTTTATCACAGTCAAAAGAACCGCTATTTACGCACTTTTTTGTCCAAAATACCGTGGCAGAAAAGCAAAAAGCATACTTGCACGGCATGGAGATCGCCAATGAAGTGACCGATATCGATGATCAGCTTTCAAAACTGGATCTTTTGTGGCTGGACGAACAGCGCCGTACCATTGCTGCGCTCGGGGACGAAATCATAGTGCTGAATAAAGAAAAAGAGCAGAAAGGAATTCAGATCGGCCAGCACAAGGAACGTATTCGCCAGCTCGACTATGAGGTGCTGCCGGATCATTACCAGCAGCTATCTGATATGGATGACCGCCTGCAAGATGACTTCCCTGTTGAATATCAGGAAAGCATCGGTCTTCCCAGATATCAGCAGGAGCTCGCCCGCCTGAAACGCGCAGACATCGTCCATAAGAACTTCAGTAGCCGTTTGGAGCAGAGCGTAAAGGAGCAGGATACTGCTCAGAGAAAACTCTTCAACGCGCGCAGGGAGTACACAGACCGGTTCAAGCCCTGCTCCTTCCGCGTGGAAGCTGTGGATAATGATGAGTTTGAAGCAGAGCAAAAGCTCATGGAGGAAAGTGAGCTGCCCAAATACCGAGAAAAGATCAAAGCTGCCCGAGAGAGTGCGATGGAACAGTTTCAGAATGATTTTTTGGCCAAATTGAAGTCCAGCATCGACCAAGTGCAGGATCAGGTGAAAAATCTAAATCGTGCACTGCGCCAGGCTCAATTCGGAACGGACAGTTATCAGTTCCGTGTGGAGCGTAATCCGGATTATGCAGAGTATTATGACATGATTATGGATCCGGAGCTTATGGAAGGCGATGTAGGGTTGTTCGCGCGGCCTTTCCAGGATAAATATGGTCAGCTGATAGAGAAGCTGTTCAGCCAGATCACTACGGCGGATGATACCCAGTTAAATGCGAGAAAACAAAGCGAGCTGCAGGAAAATATCCAACGATATACCGATTTTAGGACATACCTGAAGTTTGACCTGGAAACCACGGATCAAAACGGAACAAAGCAGTTGCTTTCTCAGACCTTGAACACAAAGTCCGGCGGTGAAACACAGACTCCGTTTTATATTGCGGTTCTGGCTTCCTTCGCTCAGCTCTACCGTGTGAATGATACATCCAGTTTCGGCAACACCGTCCGATTGGCAGTGTTTGATGAGGCATTTAACAAAATGGATAGTGATCGCATTATTGAGAGCGTCCGCCTCCTGCGAAGGATGGGCTTGCAGGCCATTATCTGTACACCGCCGGATAAGGTTTCGGATATTATGCCGATTGCAGACCGTACGCTGCTGGTAAACAAGGACAAATACAGAATGCATATTCTGCCCTTTGGCAAGGAGATTGCGCAGTGAAAAACCAGAAAACCATTCTAAACCGCCTATTGAATAAATATGAAAACAGTAAGCATCTCCTCGATCCTGGAACATCGCTCAGAAGAGTTATGCTAAAAGTGGAAAAGAAAGACTTTCCTGAGTATATCTACGAAGATGCTGTGATACGGGATGCTTATAACGAAGCAGCCTTGGAACTTGAAAAGAAGCACTTAGTGCAGCTCGAGTGGGTGAAAGGCCGCCCGGTACTTTCGGCTATTGTACTGCGTTTGGATCAGATCTCGCAGTGCTATGCTTTTGCCGAAAGAATGCATCCCAAGGTGCGAGCAAGTCAGATTATTCAGCTGATAGATGGCAGCATGAAGGACGTTGCGATTCCCTGGATTATAGCATGGAAGGTAGATGTTTGCAGATCGGCAGCAGAGCAACTGAAAATTCCTGTCTTCTGCAAAACGGACGATACTCCATTGCAGGACCTGCTCTGCGCTTTCCGTGAGTATTCTGCTCTGCCCGGCAGTATAACGATGCGCGCATTCAGCAGCAAGTGCTTTTCCGATACCAAATACTTTGAGCGAAATGTGCGGGATCTGTTTTTGCGGATCGCAAGAAAATACGATGCAGATTTAGCGAATTCCTGCGATGAAAATGAATTGGGCGAAAGAGAACAGCTGGCATACTTGGGTATCTATGCTCGCCCGGAGTTATACGAGCTTGCAGGAAACTGTCTGGTTCGAACAGAACAGGGAACTATCTGTATTGGTGCCGCACCATACGGTTTGGCCTTACCCAGCACTTTGATCGATTCTATTACAGCAATCGACTTGACGGCAATTCAATGCATCACATTCATTGAGAATAAAACCAATTACGATGAATATGTGATGTCCGAAAAACAGCCGGGAGAGTTGGTGATCTATCACGGCGGATTCCTTAGTCCCCAAAAACGAAAGCTGGTTACAATGATCGCTCATGCGGCAGCGAAAGGCGTTAAAGTGCGATTTTGGGCAGATATCGATGCGGGCGGTTTCCGAATGTTTGACAACTTGCAGAAGCTAATTTCTTCTGTGCTGCCCATGCGTATGTCAGGTGAACTTGTTGAAAAATTTTACGAACATGGTCTTGTGCGCTCCAAAGAATACTTATCTGAGTTGGAAGCAGATTTAAAAAGCGGGAGATACTTACTGTTCAAAGATGCTATTGAAAAAATCCTAAGCTATGGCGTTACAATCGAGCAGGAGACGTTTTTGAACTGATTAGGGAAACATATTTGCGCAGGGGATTGGACGTGCATCTACCGCTAAAATGCGGCTGATGGGCACAGCTATAATCCAGTGCGAATGTGCGGGGACAACCCATAAGTCAACAGCTCGCATTCTCAAGTGAAAGGATTGTCTATGGACGCACGAAAGCACTTAATCATCATAAAAGGAAAAGACCAGACGGACTCGGTCGCGAGCTTTCAGTTCCATGACGGGAAGTGCGAGGTCGTCTATACCAGTGCGCCCAATAAGACATACAGCTTTCAGCGTAGCAATGTGGAAATCCTACCCCTGCAAAAGGAAATCGACCCTGCACGGGTGATTGTCACCGTAAACGGGCAAACCATCAGCGGAATTGATGAGATTCTCGACTTCAGTGGGTATTATCGTATTGTCCGCAAGGGAAAGAGAGATTTATCGTTCCACAGGAGCGAAGTGCAGTTCCAGCAGAATTGCCTGACAGAAGGTAAAAATCAAGAAACATTCCAATATTTCAAGGAGACTGCCGCGGCAATTAGCCTCGAGGTGGAAGGCATCAACATTCTGAGCATGCAGTACGATAAGATCAAGCAGGTCAGCGAGGATACCGTGTTGGCAAGCTATCTTGCACCGCAGAAAGACGTCAAAACGCCCCAGATGCCGGAGACAGTGATCTATCCGTTTGGCTTGAACCAGAGTCAGAAGCTGGCGGTGGAGCGGGCGCTTTCCTCCAAAATCAGCATCATTCAAGGACCGCCGGGGACGGGAAAAACGCAGACGATCCTAAATATCATCGCCAATGTGGTTCGGAGCGGGAAGACTGTGGCGGTTGTATCCAACAACAATTCTGCAACGCATAATGTTGTGGAAAAGCTGGAGAAGAAAAATTCAGCTTTTCTGACTGCGTTTCTCGGCAGCCTTGCCAACAAAGAGAGGTTTCTGGATACACAGACAGGCGCCTATCCGGATATGAGCGATTGGGAAATGCTGCCGGAGGAACGACAGCGATTAGACCGGGAAACGACTGCGCTTTCCAAAGAACTGAACGAAATGCTCAATGCTAAAAACCGCATTGCGGAAATTGAGCAGGAGTTCTTGCAGCTGAATCCGGAGCAGTATTATTTTGAGGAATATTACGCAAGTTACAGCGATGTGCCAATGGATAGCATGGACAAGCTGTCCTCGCAGAAGCTTCTTGCGCTTTGGATGGAATTTGAACAGCATGCAGAGCGTGAGACTCGCTTGGGCCTGTTGCAAAAAATATCCATCATATTTCGATTCAACCGTAATGCGCTCAAATTGTTTATCCGTTCCCCGGAACAGGTCATTCCCTATTTGCAGAGTCAGTTTTATTCGGTGAAGAGGCGGGAACTGGAGGCCGAAAAGCAGGAATTGAACCGAAAGCTGGAGCGCTACGCTTTCGACGCGAAGATGGACGAGCTCACACAGAAGTCCCTGCGGCTGTTCCGGGCGGAGCTGGCAACACGGTATCATTGGCGGAATAATAGACGATGCTTTGAAAAGAATGATTTCCGCCGGAATTCCGAAGAGTTTACCCGCGAGTATCCGGTGGTGCTTAGCACGACCTATTCCATCAAAGGAACGCTGAGCATCGATCATATCTACGATTACTTGATCGTAGATGAAGCCTCACAGGTCGATTTAGCCACAGGGGTGCTGGCATTTTCCTGTGCGCGGAATATCGTAATTGTTGGGGACTTAAAGCAACTCCCCAATGTACTGACAGAGGATGACATTCGTACCAGCGATGCCATTTGGCAGAAGTATTCCTTGGATGAGCGTTATCGCTTTTCTACGCACAGCCTGCTGTCCTCTGCATTGGAAATATGGCAGGACGCACCTGTTACGTTGCTGCGAGAACACTACCGCTGTCACCCGAAGATCATCAACTTCTGCAACCAGAGGTTCTACCACGGGCAACTGATCGTTATGACGAAGGATCATGATGAGCCGGATGTATTGACCATGTACCGGACGACTGCCGGTAACCACGCCCGTGGACATCTCAATCAGCGCCAGATCGATGTCATCCAGCAGGAGGTGCTTCCGCGGCTGCATCAGCAAAATTTCCAGAGCATCGGTATTATCACGCCATATCGGGATCAGGTGACAGCCATCCGCAAGCAGCTGGGAGATACTTATGAGGTGGACACCGTCCACAAGTTTCAGGGGCGGGAGCAGGATGCAATCATTCTGACTTCGGTCGACAATGTCATCACAGATTTTGTGGATGATCCCCATATGCTGAATGTGGCGGTTTCCCGCGCGGTTCATTCTCTGGCTGTGATCACATCGCAGGACCCACGCAATGACCAGACCAACTATGGTGACTTGGCCCGGTACATCGAATATAACAATTTTGAGGTTATCCAGAGCCAGGTCTACTCCGTGTTCGATATGCTCTATCAGGGCTATGCTGAGCAGCGCAGAGCATATCTGCAAAAACATAAGCGAGTATCGGAGTACGATTCCGAGAATCTCATGTACTCTGTGATTCAAGAGGTGCTGGCCGAGGAGGCATTTTCCTCCATCGGCTGCGCGGAGCATGTTTCACTTGCGACGCTGGTGAAGGACTATGAACCGCTGACAGCGGAAGAATGCCAATATGCCCGCAATCCGTTGACCCATGTGGATTTTCTGCTGTTTAATCAGATGGATAAGCAACCTGTGCTGGCGATTGAAGTAGACGGGACTGGCTTCCACGAAGCGGGGAGCAAGCAGGCAGAGCGAGATATGAAGAAAAACTCCATTCTGGAGAAGTGCGCCGTCCCGCTGCTGCGCCTCCGCACAGATGGCAGCGGGGAAAAAGAGAAAATCAGAAATGCGCTAAAGAAGGAATGATTATGCCGAGAATTATCAGGAACGCAATCAGATGCAAAAAATGTGGAGAAGTCATCGAAAGCGAAACCGTCCATGATTTTAAGTTTTGCAGCTGCGGCTCCTGCGCCGTAGATGGTGGTCACGACTACCTTCGCAGATGCGGTAATCGTGAGGACTGGGAAGAACTGTCTGAAGTGGAAAAGGTGGAGGACAACGGTGCGTTGACTTGATTCTGGGTGATTAGGAATTGGGGTGATAGGATGTCTCTTAAAATTCAGCTTTTTGAAAACCAACGCATCCGCACGGCGTGGGATGAAGAAAAGGAAGAATGGTACTTCTCCATTGTCGATGTGGTTGGCGTACTGACGGACAGCGTTGATCCCACGGCGTATTGGCGCAAACTTAAACAACGGTTGAAGGCCGAAGGCAATGAAACCGTGACAAATTGTCACGGTTTGAAAATGACGGCTCATGATGGCAAGAAACGCCTGACCGATGTGGCCGATACCGAACAGCTCCTCCGCATCATCCAGTCCATCCCGTCACCCAAGGCAGAACCGTTCAAACTCTGGTTGGCACAGGTCGGTCGGGAGCGCATTGAAGAAACCATCGACCCGGAGCTGACCATTGAACGTGCGTTAGAAACCTATCTCAAGAAGGGCTATACCCGTGAGTGGATCAACCAGCGGCTGCAAGCCATTCAGGTTCGCAAGGAACTGACAGACGAGTGGGACGCCCGCGGCGTGCAGAAGGGCGTGGAGTACGCCATCCTCACCGATGAGATCTCCCGTGCGTGGTCGGGGATGTCCACCCGCCAGTACAAAAACCTGAAAGGCTTGAAAAAGGAAAACCTTCGTGACAACATGAGCACGCTGGAACTGGTGTTGAATATGCTGGCGGAGGCCACCACCACGGAAATTTCCAAACAGAAAGCACCGGCAACCCTTTCGGAAAACATCGATGTGGCCCGTGCCGGTGGCAAGGTGGCTGGCGACGCGCGGAAGGCCATTGAGACGCAGACCGGCGTTCCTGTCATTACTTCCAAGAATGCTGCGCAGCTCAGTAAAGTGGTTACAAATCTGCTGGAAGACGCGGGAAATAAAGAAAAATAGCATTCAGACCCTACATGGGGCGGTTTAAAATCTGCCTCGCTATAAACCTGCTAAAAAGTCAAGTCCTAATTCAAAGA
>UMBV01058866.1_pt1 | contig 15314 bp, 7 predicted proteins | sample 1964061 | NCBI WGS metagenome assembly UMBV01 (sample SAMEA4835951, study PRJEB28245) | human gut metagenome | biome: gut microbiome; material: fecal sample | place: Denmark | collected 2008
CGACAGGCGCAGAAGCAGAAGGAAGTGGTACTCCGGTATATCAGGGAGCAGAAGATCCGGTTTGCAGAGATTGACGAAGTGGTTTCCGAAGACACACGAGCCATTTTCCTGCAGTGGATCGCTCAGGCCAATATGAGCTCAGAAAAGACGGGGCGGACGGAATACGGACAGGAGTATCAGCTGAAGAGAAAAGACGGCAGCTGTGTCCTGAAATGCGAAGATGGCGACTTGAAAATGCCGGATTATACATTGGAGTTTAAATAAAAATGAATGAAATCAGAACCTTAATGGAAAAATTCTGGATCTGCCGGGACAGTGACAAGGAGACTTTCTATAAAGTAAAACGCGACATTCCGAACTTTCAACGTTTTATCAGAGAACAACTGGGATGGAAGCTGATACATACAGAGAAGCTGTTAAAACTGGAGAAGAGGCCGGCGCATGCAGAAGCATTTATGGGAATCAGTGAGTTTACGGACATTCGGGACTACTGCATACTATGTGTGGTGCTGATGTATCTGGAGGATGCCGAGGAGGGCAGGCAGTTTTTGCTGTCGGAACTGATCGACTATGTGGAGACACAACTGAAAAATTACATGCCGGTGGACTGGACCTCCTTTACACAGAGAAAATCACTGGTCCGGGTATTGCAGTATATGGAACGGCTGCAGATGCTCAGGGTGTATGAAGGAAAAAGTGAATCCTTCAGCCAGGAAGCCGGGCAGGAAGTACTGTATGAAAATACAGGCTATTCGAAATATTTTACCAGTAGCTTTACTACCGACATTTCCGGATATGAATCCTGGAAGGATTTTGAAAAGACAGATTTTGAGGAATTTGAGGAAAACAGAGGATCACGACGTATTAACCGGGTATACAGGCAGCTGGCAGTCTGTCCGGCACTTTACTGGGACAGTACAGAGGACGCTGATGCATTATACTTGAAAAATCAGAGACAATGGGTCGGCAGATATCTGCGGGAAAACATGGGAGGAAATCTGGAAATCTACCGGAATGCAGCATTTTTTGCTTTGGAAGCAGACGATTGCTACGGAACCGTACATCCCCGGGAGGCCCAGATTTCGGAAAGCGTATTACTGATCTGTGCAGAGATACAGAGGCGGTTGGAAGAAGGAAACATAGAATTACAGGAAGACGAATGTATTGCCATGCCCGAATCGACATTCAGGGATATCATCGTGGGCAGCAGACGTAAATGGAAGGATGCATGGAGCAAGGAATACGGCGAAATGGATGAAGACAGGCTTGTGGAAACCATTTTGAAGTATATGGAAGACTGGATGATGGCTGACCGCAGGGAGAATCAGATTGTGATATTGCCGGCAGTAGGGAGACTGGCAGGGCAGTACCCGGCGGACTACAAAGGAGGCGGAGAAGAATGAGTGAACGTTGGAAAATGAACCGGATCGGTTTTGTAAATTTCTGGTTATATGATGAAGAGGACTTTGAATTCGAGGATGGAAAACTCCTTCTCCGAGGACAGAATGGATCCGGAAAATCTATTACGACACAGAGTTTTATCCCGTTTGTACTGGATGGAGACCGTACACCGAGCCGCCTGGATCCTTTTGGCTCCAGTGACCGCCGGATGGAATATTATTTTCTGGGAGAAGAGGGCAAGGAGGAGTCTACCGGCTATCTGTTTCTGGAATTTTGGAAAGAGGATTCCGGAGAATATCGTACCATAGGAATCGGTCAGAAGGCAAAACGTGGGAAACCGATGGATTTCTGGGGCTTCGTGATTCTGGACGGACGCAGAGTAGGATATGATCTGTGGCTGTATAAGGAAGTGGGATCGAATAAAATTCCCCGGGATAAGCGGGAGATGAAGGCGGAACTGGGGGAGGACAATTTTTTCACAGACAGTCCGTCGGAATACAAAAAGCATGTCAACCAATATATTTTCGGTTTCCGAAAAGAAGAACAGTATGAGCAGTTCATCAAACTGCTGGTGAAGGTGCGCGCTCCCAAGCTTTCCAAAGAGTTTAAACCGACCAAAGTGTATGATATTTTGAATGATTCCTTGCAGACTTTGACGGACGAAGAGCTGCGGCCCATGGTAGATGCCATGGAAAAAATGGACGAGATCCAGGACAGCCTGGAGATGCTCAACCGCGCCTTCGATGATGTGAAGATCATCCGCAACGAATATACCCGATATAACCAATATATGCTTGCGAAGAAAGCGCAGGGTTATCTGGGCAAGAAGCAGGAAGTGGAGAAAGAACAGGCAATATTGGCAGATCAGGAACAGCGGCAGAGCGAGGCATTGGAAGAGCAGAACCGGGCAGTGCAGGATACGGAGAGACTTACAGCAGAGAAAAAGTTGAAAGAAACGGAACGCAACGCTCTTCTGGATCCGGAACTCGAAGATGCGGATCGGAAACTGGAAAAATTAAAGGCAGAGCATCAGGAGGCTGTGGATGGAGAGCAACGCTGGGAGAAAAAGATCGAAGATGGCAGGGAGCGGATCCGGGAAGAAGAGATTGTTCTGAAAAAGCTGGAGGAACAGCTGGAACTGCGTCGTGATACTTTAAAGGAAAAGCGGGAAAATCTGGAAGAACAACAGGAAATTCTGCAATGGGAACATCATGAGAAGGCAAAAGAGAAAATCGGACTGGAGGAATATGAAGAAAGAGACGAGATTGCGGAGCATCTGCAAATATGGAAAAATCAGCTGACGACAGGAAGAACAGCACTCAGTCAATATGAATTGATATCCGGACAATACGAGGAAGCCGCCAGCCGACTGGAGGAGACGAAGAAGAAAAAAGCAGCGGAAGAGCAACGGCTGGAGATGGCAGAAGAACAGGTGGCCGACAGAATCGATGCATGGATCACGGAAGTCTTTCACAGAGCGGAAACATCTGAGGAATGGCATCCGGAACGTGAGGTTCTCCTGCAGGCGGAGCAGAAAGCAAGACGATACGATACCGTAGCGGATGGCGTGGAGATACAGGGGGATTTCCGCGCAGATTATGAAAGACAGCGTCAACAGCTTACAGACGCAAAGAATGAGAAACAGTATCAGAGGGAAATTCAGGAAGGAATCCTAAAAGATGTCCGGGAACAGCTTAAAAAGGTGCAGGAACAGCAGGAACTGGAGCCAGAACGGGATGAGACAGTCGAAAAATCCAGAGTATCCCTGGCACAGGCAGGAATCACAGCCATTCCGTTCTACAGAACGGTAGAGTTTGCCAAAGATCTGGAGGAGAGTGCCTGTGCGAGACTGGAAGCACAAATGCAAATGACCGGAATGTTGGATGCCCTGGTGGTGACACCGGAAGATTTTGTGAAAATAAAAGCAGACCATCCGGAGTTCCTGGATGCTGTCCTGCAGACGGACGGGCCGGGGAACAGCCATTTTTCCGGATTGACAGTAAGTGACGATCTACCGCAGGAATTAAGAACTCCGGTATTGGAAATCCTCAGCAATATTTATGAAGAGGAAGGAAAGACACAGGGAATCTGTTTCGGTGCAGATGGCAGCTTCCGGCAGGGAATCTTAGCCGGTAAAGCGGACAAGCAGGCGGCAGAATATGTGGGATATCTGGCGAGAAAACGGAGAAAAGAGCAAAAGATCCGGGAATTGCAGGAGCAGATAGAAAGCATCAGCAGGACCATAGAAGAGTGGAACACCGGAATTGCACAACTGCAGGGACGTATGGACAGATTACAGGTGGAATATCAGGAGATTCCTGACTTTTCGGAGATTCAGATCGCATTGTCGGAGAAACGGGAGCTGGAACGTATTCTGGAGACGTTGGAAAACGAATATCTGAAACAACAGGATCAGGAACACAGACTTTCCGAGCAGAAGAACCGGCAATATCAGGAGGTATTGAAAGCTTGTAAAATGCTGCCCTATAGCAGAACAGTGGCGGCTTATGAGGAAGCCTGCGGTGCAGCAGAAGAATATGGAAGGATATGGCAGAGCGCAAGGCAGGAACTGCTGCATATACAGACGGAACAGATCGGCTGTCTGGACAGAAAAGAACGGATAGAGCAATACCGGGAGAATCTGGAAGAAGCCTATACGGAAAAAAGAACTTACAGCACCCGGGCAAAAGCCAGTGAGATTCAGATCCGTCAGCTGGAAGAGTATCTGAGGAGTCCGGAATTGCTGGAAAAGGCAAACCGGCTGAAACGTTTGAAGGAAGAACTTTCGCAGATCGACAAGGAACTGGAGGACCTGAAACTTCTGGGAGCCACCCTCAAAGAAAGGTTACAGACATTACAGAAAGAACTGCCGGAACAAAAAGAAAAGCTGCAACAGTACATTATAGAAGAAACCACGCTCAGAAACTATTTTGAAGAGGAACTGGATCTGAAACTGATTCTGAACCGGGAAGGACGGACAGTCTATGAATGTGCCAGAGAAGCTGTAAAAATATTGCGGGAAAGCGATAAGAACAGAGAACCCGGAGAACTGCTACAGGCATTGCATACAGTATATCTGAAACATAACGGAAGTCTGGCAAGCTACGGAACTTCCATGGAAGAATGCTTCGGCGATACGGGGGACATCGATGCTGTGCGTAAGCGGGTACGTATTATTTCTACCTGGAACGGGAAAAAGGTATACCTGGAGGAATTTTACAATATTCTGAAGACCGCAATCGAAGAGACGGAACTGCTGATACAGAAAAAGGATCGGGAACTTTTTGAAGACATTCTATCCCAGACGATCAGCCAGCAGCTTACGGATCGTATAGCAGAGAGCAGAAAGTGGGCAAAAGACATGTCAAAGCTCATGCAGGAGATCGATACCTCCATGGGACTTCGTTTTTCTCTGGAATGGAAGCCCTGCAAAGCTGACAACGAAAAAGAACTGGATACAGCGGATCTGGAGCAGATCCTTCTGCGTGACCGGGAGCTGCTTACCCTGGATGATATTGAAAAAGTAGCAGGGCATTTCCGCAGTAAAATACGTGCAGAAAAGGCAAAACTGGAAGAGACGGGAACGATCATCAATTACATGGAACTGGTAAGAGATGCCCTGGATTACCGGAAATGGTTTGAATTCCAGATGTTTTTCCGGCGCGGCGAAGAGACGAAAAAGCCGTTGACAAATGCCGCATTTAACCGTTTCAGCGGAGGCGAAAAAGCAATGGCCATGTATGTGCCGTTGTTCGGAGCGGTAAATGCACAGTATAAAAAGGCAGACAATAAAGATCATCCCAGAATTATTGCACTGGATGAGGCATTTGCCGGTGTCGACGACAAGAATATCAAAAGTATGTTTGAACTGGTTCATAAGCTGGATTTCGACTATATCATGAATTCCCAGGCACTGTGGGGATGCTTTGAGACGGTCAAAGGCCTTCGGATTGCGGAACTTCATCGTCCGGAGAACTCCCAGGTGGTATCGGTGATCCGGTATACGTGGAACGGACATGAGAGGATTTTAGATGAACAATAATGAAGCATGTGCGGAATATTTTAGAGGAAATTCTGCGTACCGGAGATGCTTTTCGGAATTTGAAAAGAAATGGAAAACTTACGGAAAAGTAACAGGGATCATTACACTGAAAAATACTTCCGAAGAAGAGCGGAGAGCCATCGGTGGGATACTTGGAAAGACATTTTATGAAAATACCATACGTTTTCCTTTTGCGGAATTTGAAAAGGGATTGCAATACACAAAATTTGCTCCTGTGGATTTTGAACAAGTACTGGAAGCATATTTCGGCAGAAAAATGCTGACCACGCAGGAGAGACAGAAGGAGGCAGAGCGGGGAAAGGCAGATTTTTTTGAAACTGTAGAGAGCTATCTGACAGAGTGTACAGGTCCGGATTCCATTGCGGTCTCCTGGCTACAGGATATGTTTTCTCAAAAAAAGTATGGCTATCAGACAGTAATCAGAGAATATGGAAGGGACAGAGAAAAGACAGAAAAACTGTTGAAAACTGTGGGAAAGGCGATCCTTTTGCTGGAAGATATTCGAGAGACGGAAGAGGAATATCCCCTGGCGGTATTTTCCGCGGAAGTATCTGGAAATCCCCATTACTTTGATCAGGGAACAACCGGAGGACAATTATTGGTTCACGGGATGTGTTATGCCACGGAAGAAGATTATCCGGCAAATGCCCATCAGTGGAGAGAATTACTGTTGTCCAACGGAATCGTACCGGATAATATTTCCTCTATCGTGCATATCTATGGATTGCGATTACAGGTTGACGGTGACTGGCACCCGGCATATGACACCTTTTGCAGACGACAGGAGCCCTGTGCTGTCACCATGGAAAATCTGCAGGAGCTGACAGCGGTACAACCGACAGGAGATAAGGTTTATATTGTAGAAAATGAGATGGTGTTCAGCTACTTGCTGAAGCATCTGGAACAAAGGAATGTGACGTTACTATGTACTTCCGGCCAGCTGCGGAGCGCCGCTGTGAAACTGATTCCCTTTCTGTTGAATAGTGGAGCGGATATCTACTATAGCGGAGACATCGATCCGGACGGGATCCGGATTGCCGACAGACTCTGGAGAAAATATGGGGACCGGATCCATGTGTGGAGAATGTCGGAGGAGGATTATGCGAAAAGTCTTTCGGAAGAAGAGATTGGGAAAATATCCATGAAAAAACTGGACGCTGTAGAGAATCCTGTTCTACGCGAGACGGCAAGAGAGGTAAGAAAGAAGAAAAAGGCGGGGTATCAGGAGAATATATTAAGAGATATGTTGGAAGATATGGATAGAATAAAAGACAGATAAAGCTCAAACTTACATTTAAACAGCAATATGATTCCGCAATATATCAAAATGATATTGATATATTGCGGAAAAATGCGTATAATATACGGAAAGGAGATGCGTAATTTCAGTAAAGTGATGGGAGCCTGATTAGATGAAGAACTGTAAACAAATAGCGACAGAATGGGGATTATCAGAACGTACTGTTAATGACCTTTGTAAAAAAAATAAGATTGATGGTGCTATAAAGGTAGGAAAAATGTGGAAGATTCCAGATGATGCTAAGAAGCCAATTGATGGAAGAATCACATCCGGGAAATATGTCAGACATTCAGCAGGAGTTACAAGAAAGCCATTACCTATTGGCATTTCTGATTATGTCAGAGCACAGGCAGATTATTACTATGTAGATAAAACGATGTTGATTAAGGAATTCCTTGATCAGAAGCCATTGGTTTCTTTGTTTACAAGACCGAGGCGCTTCGGAAAGACATTGAATATGGATATGCTCAGAGTCTTTTTTGAGATTTCAGAGGAGAATACAAGTAAATATTTCGAGGATAAAGCAATTTGGCAATGCGGTGAAGAATACCGCAATCAGCAGGGGCAATATCCGGTTGTATTTCTTACTTTCAAGGATGTTAAGTTTGATTCCTGGAAGGCAACTCTCGATAAGATTAGAGATCTATTACAGGAGGAGTTTGGAAGACATCAGGAGCTTGCGACCAGTGAAAGAATAGCAGAGTATGAAAAGACATATTTTGCAAAAATCATAAACGGCGATGCTTCAGAAGTTGATTTGACTGCATCATTAGCGAAGCTGTCTCAGATGCTTACCAAGCATTACGGTAAAGCACCAATCATTATTATTGATGAATATGACACGCCGATTCAGGAAGGTTATTCCAAAGACTTCTACGATGAGATAATTGGGTTTATGAGAAACTTTTTCTCAGGAGCTTTTAAAGATAATAAGAATCTTACTTATGGATTTCTGACCGGTATTCTTCGAATTGCTCAGGAAAGTATCTTTAGTGGTTTGAATAATTTAACTGTGAATTCTGTGATGGATGAAGAGTATGATCAGTTCTTTGGATTTACAGTTTCAGAAGTGAGAGAAATGCTTAAGTATTATGGAGTTCTTGATAAAGAGGAGGAACTTAAGGATTGGTATGATGGATATTTATTTGGAAGTACAGAAATCTATAATCCGTGGTCTGTAATCAATTATATTTCAAGGGGATGTATTCCGCAGGCTTATTGGGTAAATACCGGAAAGAATGAAATTTTGGAAGATGTCCTTAAGGTGGCAACGGAGGATATTACAGAAAGACTTTATTCTTTGCTGCAAGGTGAAAGAGTTATTGCAAGAATTGATCAGAATGTCGTTTACAGATCTCTTTCTGAGGATCCGGCGAATATTTATAGCTTGTTATTGGTGGCTGGTTATTTGAAAACACCAAAGAAAGAGTTGCAGGCAGATGGTTCTTATCTGTGTGAGGTATCTATTCCAAATAGGGAAATAGCTGCTGTATACAAGAGTGAGGTTTTGTCACACTTGTTACAGATTGGAGCAATCACAAGAACGACAGCCAATAAGATTGCAGAAAGTCTCTATGCGAATGATTATAAGAACCTGCAGAAAGCAATTGCTGAATATATGGATAAATCAGTCAGCTTCTATGATGCCGGAGCAGAGGGTTTCTATCATGGATTAGTTCTTGGGTTAATTGCTTTGATGGATAATCAGTATAAGATTAAGTCAAACAGAGAGTCCGGAGATGGCCGATATGACATTGGCCTATTCCCAAGGGAAGACAGATATCCCGGAATCCTTATGGAGCTTAAGTGGAAAAAGAACCTGAGTGCGGATGAACTTTCAGAACTTGCAGATGAAGCGTTAGCCCAGATTGGTAAGAAAAGATATGATGTAGAAATGAAGGAAAATGGCACTCAGGATATTTTGAAATTTGGAATAGTGTTTTCCGGAAAGAAAGTAAGCGTCAAAATAGAATAAGATATACCACTTAGGAGACCGGAACCGCAGAGACGAAAGTACCGGCATTGGTTGAAAAAACCAATGCCGGTACTTTTTATTATTCATAATGGAATTTATTTTGGCAATTGAGTAGTGAAAACTGAGCTCAACTTCGAAGTGTGCCCAAAAAGTTTTTTGTAAGATTCTGTCGAAAATCACCATGTATATAATAGAGAATAATTTAAACATTATTGAGATTAATAATGTTCGGTGCTAGATCAGAAAGGAGCATAAATGGATAAGTATATTCGGGTTAAAAATTGCAATTGTATTTCAGATGCTACAATAGAAATTGTTGAAAAATCATTAAATATAAAATATGGTTCTAATGGAACAGGAAAATCAACGATAAGTGAAGCGATATATGCCCAGGCGAATAATGAGACAGATAGATTAAAAGACTTTAAACCATATGGCTCAAATGACAATAGTCAACCAACTGTTGATAATCCTTACTTCCATGTGGTGAAGGTGTTTAATGAGGATTATGTGAATTCCTATTTGTTTCAAGGAGATGAGTTTCTTGATGATTCATTCCAGGTTTTTCTTAAATCGGATAAATGCGATTCGCTAGCAGCACAAATTGAAAGGATGCTTGAAGAGTTGCAAGATTTGATTAACAATATTGATGCGATTCATAACCTAAGAACTTTTTTGCCACAATATACTGCGGCAGTAAAAGCCTCTGATGGAACAGTATCTCGAAGAGGGGGTGTTGCCGAATTTGTTAATGGAAATGGAGGGGGCTTTAATCATTATTCAGAATTAAAAGCGTATAAACCATTTTATAGTAGAGATTTACCAAGCGTTGCTAAATGGGCCAAATGGCGCAATGATGGTATAAAACAGATGTGTGGCAATGATTGCCCATTTTGTACAAATATTTTACCTTCAAGTATTAGGAGTCAAAATGAGATTATATCAAAAGTATTTAAAAATTCGGCATTGTCGGTAGCAAATGCTGTTTTAGAATATGTACAACAGGCAGTTGATCAAGGATATATTTTGCCAGATGCCGTAGATGTTTTAGAATCATATATTGGCGATAATACAAAGGCTGATGAACTATATGCTGAACTTCAAATGCTTGCAAAAGAAACAGATTATCTGTATAAAAAAATTGAAAAGATTTGTATGTTTAAACCAATGAATGTCACGCATGCTCAACTTGTTAATTTAGAGCAAAGTCTATCGGAATTAGTGATTGAGGAAAGACAACTTCAATCATTTTACGCGACTGATTTAATAAAAAAACTTATTTATCATGTTTCAGATAAGATAAATGCATTAAAGGGAAAAACAGGGCAATTAAAAGGCTTGTTTTTGCAACACGAAAAGAAACTTGATGAGTTAATAGCTCAGCGTCAGGATGACATTAATCAGTTTTTTACAATTGCCGGATTTCCCTATAATTTTTGTCTGGAAAAGGATGGAGAAAAGCATGCTAAAGCGTACTTAGTTCCCTGTGAATTTCAGAAGGAAATGGTTGTAGATCCTAAAAATCGACTTAGTTGGGGAGAGAAAAATGCATTTTCGCTTGTTATGTTTATGTTTGAAGCAATTAGTGATAATGCAGATCTCATTGTTTTGGATGATCCAATATCGGCATTTGATGAAAAAAAGAAATTTGGAATTATTCGAAGGCTATTTGATAATAAAAAGGATAGTTTTAAAGAGAAAACAGTATTGATGCTAACACATGATTTCCAACCAATTATTGATTATGTCCATGGAAACTTCTTTACGCGATATGGATTGATTACGCCGGTTCATGCTTCATTTATACAGAATATTGAGGGATCGATTTGCGAATCGCCAATTACGATGAATGATTTGAAAAATACTGTAGAACTAACCAAAGATATTGTAATGTCTTCAAATGCAAGTATGGCTGTTAAAATTGTGAATTTGCGCAAATATGTTGAATTAACTAAGCCTGAATTCGGAACATCAGCAATTTATGAAGTTCTTTCAAATGTAATTCACGGAAGACAAAATCCGATATATAAGGATGGCCAAGAGATATCTGCGGATGTACTTGAGCAGGGAATGAGAGAAGTATCACAATATATTCCGAACAAATCGTATACTGATTTAATAAATGGAACGTCTACAGAAATTTTGATTAGTTCAATGTCGTCGGATGATTTATATCATAGAATTATCTCAATTAGGTTACTTTTTGAGAGGGTAGAAGGAACGCTGTCATTACTAAGAAAAAAATATCCAGCAGCATGTAAGTTTGTTAATGAGACTAATCATGTTGAAAATGATTATATTTATCAATTGGATCCTAGAAAGTATTTTGGTATTCCAAATTATTATTTGCAACAGATAGAGAATTTTATTCAAGAAAATAAAGAAACTATTCTTGCGGGAAATATATTGACTGAGAATACAGAATTAGATCAAATAGGGGATAACTAAGCTGCATTAAGTGAGAAAGAGAATGGCTCAATGAAAAACGGTAAATGTAAGGAGAGAGGATGGCATATTTATTAGAATAAAATTTGTTTAGAAATAGTTATTTATAATTGTCGAAAATAGTTATTTCGCAAGCTAATTTAGCACAGTAAAGTCTGGCTTATATGACATATACTGTGCTAAATTAATAATAAAGGAATCAAAAGAGGATTACTGAAAATTAGTATGTATAATATTTTCAGTCAAATAAAAGGAAATCTACCACTTAAGCAGGCGGAATTTAAATAGAAAATTTAGGCCCCTTGGTTTTCTACTGAAAGTTAATGCGTAAACAATTTCAAAATGTTATAATGTACAGCAAGTAGTATGATCATAGTGGGGGTACAGATGATGGGACTTCTCAGCAAAATTTTTGGATCAAAAAAAGATGTGTCCAACGTTGATATAGATAATAAAGCGAAAAGTTCTGTGAAGAATGTTCCGCGTAATGAGAATTGCATAAAACTTATGGAATTTGCATCTCACATGGAAAAATTACTTGCAGAAGATAGATACATTGCAAGAAGTGACTATAAGAAATATATAGATGAATATCAGAAAAGCATAAGTTTCTTTGAGGTATTATCAGATAGCGGTATGCTTGGGAATTTCTGCGATGTTAATGGTGTGGAAGAAAAGGAAATTGTACAAGCGATTGACTATTACAATAATGCAGAGACATATGTTGAAGACCACAATGAGGAATTTCTTGCCAGAGCAATGGTCGAGGAAAAAGAATATCTGGATAATGTTCTTAAGGCAGTAGACCCGGTAGTTGTACTGGATGAGGATCAGAGAAAAGTAGTACTTACAGATGAGGATTATTGTCTTGTTATTGCCGGCGCCGGAGCGGGAAAGACAACAACGGTAGCTGCAAAGGTAAAGTATCTTGTGGACAAAAAAGGAATTGATCCTGCACAGATTCTGGTTGTTTCATTCACTAATAAGGCGGTGAATGAACTGAAAGAAAAAATACAGGATGATTTGGGAGTACCATGTCCTATAGCGACATTTCACTCTACTGGAAACGCGATTATTCATAAGAATTCACCAGAGGAAAAACTGAATATAGTGGATAATTCTAAGCTATATTTTGTAATCAGAGACTATTTTCGTGGATCTGTGATGAAAAATGAGAGTGTAGTCAATAAACTCATCATGTTTTTCGCGACTTATTTTGATGCACCCTATGAAGGCGATGATTTGAACGGATTTTTTAACAATATTGCGAAAGCCAACTATTCCACGATGAGAAGTGACTTGGAAGATTTTAAACGTGAGGTCATAGATACCAGAACGAAAAAATCTGTAACAATTCAAAATGAAATTTTGAGATCGCATCAGGAAGTAGAGATTGCCAATTTTTTATATTTGAATAATATCGAGTACGAGTATGAACCTATTTATCAGTATAACATACAGTATTCGCATAAGCCGTATACCCCGGATTTCGTGATATATCAAAATGGTAAAATTGCCTATATTGAACATTTCGGAATTACAGAAAACGGGAAGAACGACAGATATAGTCAGGACGAACTTGAACAATATAAAAAGGCAATAAATGATAAGATAAAGTTGCATAAACAGCATGATACTACTTTGATTTATACTTTTTCAGTCTACAATGATGGAAAGCCCTTAACAGAGCATTTGCAAGAGGCTCTGGAAGTAAAGGGATTTGAACTCAAACCCAGATCCAACAAAGAAGTTATGGAACTGCTGGTAGCAGGGGAAGAAAACAGATATGTCAGAAAGTTGATTAATCTGATCTGCAGATTTATATCAAACTTCAAGGTGAACGGTTACAATGCGGAAGAATTTAATCGTATGTATCATTCTACACAAAATGTAAGAAGCCGATTATTCCTTGAAATTTGCCATGATTGTTATCTGGAATATGATAGATGGTTAAAAGAAAATAAGGCCGTGGATTTTGAAGACATGATCAACGAGTCGGCAAGACTTTTACGAGAAGTAAAAGAGATGAAACAAAAACTAAGCTTTAAGTATATTATTGTCGACGAATATCAGGACATTTCCCGGCAGAGATTTGATCTGACCAAGGCTTTATCGGAGGTTACAGATGCTAAGATCATTGCGGTTGGTGATGACTGGCAGTCTATTTATGCTTTTAGCGGATCAGATATTACGTTATTTACGAAGTTCTCCGAAAAAATGGGATATGCGAAAATGCTTAAAATTGTTAAGACTTACCGTAATTCCCAGGAAGTTATTGATATTGCCGGTAATTTTATTCAGAAAAATTCAGAACAGATCAGGAAACGTTTATTATCTCCGAAAAATATCACAGATCCAGTTATTATTTATACATATGATAGCACGGCCAAAGGCCGAAAAGGAGATAGAAGAAGTGGTTCCAATTATGCAGTTGCACATGCCGTAGAAACCGCACTTACACAGTTGATAATGTATAAAAAGCAGGAAGGCAGACAGCCGGGGACAATTTTACTGCTTGGCAGATATGCATTTGATGGAGACCATCTTGAAAAATCCGGGCTTTTTGAATTCGTGCGGGGTGGAAGTAAAATAAAAAGTGTAAAATATCCAAAGCTGGATATAACATTCATGACAGCACATTCATCAAAAGGACTGGGATATGATGATGTTATTATTGTAAACGGTAAAAATGAAACATATGGTTTCCCGTCAAAAATTGAAGATGATCCGGTACTGGCTTTTGTAATTAAGGGGGACAGGTCGATAGATTACGCAGAAGAACGAAGATTATTTTATGTGGCTATGACGAGAACCAAAAATAGGGTGTTTTTTGTGGCACCGGAACAAAATCCTTCGGAATTCCTTTTGGAACTGAAAAAAGATTATAAGAATGTTGTATTACATGGAAACTGGAACGAGGAGAAGCCTCAAAGCATTGCGAAAAAATCCTGTCCGCTATGCGGATATCCGATGCAGCTAAAATACAAGCGAGCATATGGACTTAGACTGTATATATGCACTAATGAACCGGAAATTTGTGGCTTTATGACAAATGATTACAGGGCCGGGAAGCTTTGCATTCAGAAATGTGATAAGTGCAGAGATGGTTATCTGGTTGTCAAGTCAAGTAAGGAGAACGGCTATTTTCTGGGATGTACCAATTATAAGACGAATGGAACCGGGTGCAATAAATCTATCGGTATGAAGTATTACTATGATCAGATGGGATATCGGATGGAAATAGTAACGGAAAGTCCCGTAGCAATCAGTAGGATAGAAAAAGAGAATCCAGTGAAAAGAGTAGCTGTAACACAGGTTTCAACGGATGATTATGTTGAAATCGAAAAAACAACGGCGGCCTCTGTCAGATATAAGCGGTGGATTCTGAATAATGTTGTGGATACAGTATTAAGGGCATTACAGGATGTCAGCAAGGTAAGATATTATGGTGTTACCATGTTGACGGATATTCTTCGTGGCGCAAATAGCAAACGCATTCTGGACAATGGCTTAGAAATGGTGCCGGAATATGGCATGTTAAAAGAGATACCAAGAGAGACCATCCAGAATATTATTGAATGGCTTATCAACGAGCACTATATTTTGAAAACAAAGGAGAAATACCCCGTTCTTCATTCTACTTATGAAGGGCTTCATTACAGTGAAAGCCTGACAAAAACCAAATTAGAAGAACTCAAAGCATACCTTGAGAAAGATGAGGCATAATGGGAGCAGATGCCGTCCCTTGTCCCGAAAAAGTTTGTAAGATTCTGTCGAAATTTGCCATATATATAATAGAGGGCGCAATTTCGGCGAGATTGCAGTATTCCTAAAAATATGCTATGATACTTTTAAATGAGCGAAAAAAGTAAAAAGAATCAGACAATTCAATATTATGATCAAAATGCCGCCGATTTTGTGGAGAACACGCGTAATGTAGATTTTCATGTAATGCAGGATGAATTTATAGAAGGGCTTCCTGCAGGGGCGAAGATCCTGGACCTGGGCTGCGGCTCCGGAAGGGACACGAAATATTTCCTGGAGCATGGCTATCGGGTAGACGCGATCGACGGCTCCGCAGAATTGTGTGCGTTGGCATCAGAGTACACGGGGATTCCGGTGAAATGCCA
>UMBV01047756.1_pt1 | contig 14664 bp, 10 predicted proteins | sample 1964061 | NCBI WGS metagenome assembly UMBV01 (sample SAMEA4835951, study PRJEB28245) | human gut metagenome | biome: gut microbiome; material: fecal sample | place: Denmark | collected 2008
ATTCGCACTTATGCTTCCGCAATGATCAGTTCTTTGGTCTCCAGTGCGGTCTTCACCAGTTCGTCGATCTTCTCATCCAGATTGTGTTCATGTCTGCGGATCACCTTCACGTTCGGTTTCGTCACGGGATGTTTTGCCACGAAGATGGTACAACAATCTTCATAGGGCAGAATGGAAGTCTCATAAGTCCCGATCTTCTCGGATACTTCTACGATCTCCTGCTTGTCAAATCCGATCAGCGGACGGTAGACCGGCAGCTCACATACTTCATTGGTAGCGATCAGGGAATTCATAGTCTGGGATGCCACCTGTCCGATGCTCTCACCGGTGATCAGGCCCAGGCACTCAGTCTCTTTCGCGATCTGTTCCGCAATCCGCATCATATAACGGCGCATGATAATGGTCAGTTCCTCATGAGGACATTTCTCGTAAATATATAACTGAATATCGGTAAAGTTGATCACATGCAGGTAGATAGGTCCGGTGTAACGGGCAACGATCTTCGCCAGATCCACTACTTTCTGTTTCGCGCGCTCGCTGGTGTAAGGCGGTGCATGGAAATATACCGCATCGATCTTGACGCCTCTCTTGGCGATCATATAACCTGCCACGGGAGAATCAATACCACCGGAGAGAAGCAGCATTCCCTTGCCACCGGTACCTACGGGCATTCCTCCGGGACCGGGCAGGATCACGGAGTAGATATAGATTTCTTCACGGATCTCAATGTTCAGCATAATATCGGGATGATGTACATCCACCTTCATATTGGGATAAGCCTTCAGGATAGCTTCTCCCATATCCATGTTGATGGTCATGGAATCCTTGGGGTAATTTTTCCGGGCACGTCTCGCTGCCACCTTGAACGTCTGATCACAATCCGGATATACCTTTGCAACGTAGTCGATCACGGTCTCACACAGCTTCTCAAAGCCCTCATCCTGTACGTGCACCACCGGACAGATCCCAGAAATGCCGAAGACTCTCTGCAGGTGCGCTACCACTTCATCATAGTCGAATTCCGACTCTGCATCTACGAAGATACGGCCCTGCGTCTTGTGCACCAGGAATTCTCCTTCACATTTTTTCAGTGCGTATTTGATCTGGCGTACCAGAGCATCTTCGAACAGGTAACGGTTCTTTCCCTTAATGCCGATCTCGGCATATTTTATCAAAAATGATGTAAACACGTTCGTTTCCTTTCTGAGTGTTTCTCAAATCGCTTATCTGCGACTGTATCTGCGTAACATAGGTACTATATTGTACAATGCCTGGAGACATACGTCAATCTCTTCTTCCGTGGTAAATACGGAAAAACTGAAACGTATGGTGGAATCCAGCAGGGATTTATCGATACCGATGGCTTTCAGTGTAGCAGAAGGCTGCGGCTTGTGTGCAGAGCAGGCGCTTCCTGCAGAAACATAGATTCCCTTGTCCTCCAGTGCATGCAGGAGTACTTCACTCCGGACTCCCGCAAAGGATACACTGACGATATGCGCCGCCGTACCCTCTCCGTAAGGAGCATCCGGCAAAAGTCCGTTGACCTTCACCTGATCCAGTCTTTCCACACCTTCAATGAATCGTCTCTTGCAGGCGCAGAGTCTGGCATGATCCTCATCAAAATGACTATAGAGCATTTCCGCTGCTTTTGCAAGTCCCGCAATACCGGGCACATTCTCGGTACCGGAGCGGAGGTTCTGCTGCTGTCCGCCACCGAATACGATGGGCTGGATCTTCACCCGTTCCCCTACATACAGCAGTCCGACGCCCTTCGGTCCGTGGATCTTGTGTCCACTGACGGACAGCAGATCAATGTGCATCTTCTTGGGATAGATCCGGGATTTTCCGAATCCCTGTACCGCATCCACATGGAACAGCGTATCCGGGTTCATCTGTTTGATCAGAGCTCCGGCTTCCTCAATGGGCTGCAGGGCTCCGATCTCGTTATTCGTGTGCATGATAGATACCAGAATGGTCTCCGGTGTCATGGCTCTGCGTAAGTCTTCCAGCCGGATACGTCCGCAGGGATCCACCGGCAGATAAGTGACACGATACCCCTGGGTCTCCAGATAACGCATGGTCTGCAGGATAGCGGGATGTTCGATCTGCGTCGTGATCAGATGATTGCCTCTGCGGCAATTCGCCAGGGCGCAGCCGATCAGTGCCATATTATCGGATTCCGTTCCCCCGGAAGTAAATAAAAGCTCTCTCTCCTCCACCTTCAGAATCCTTGCCAGAGTCTCCTTGGCATAGCGGAGGTATTTCTCTGCCTCCACTCCCTTCATATGCAGGCTGGAGGGATTACCGTAATCTTCACACATGATCTTCGTCATCAACTCTGCCACTTCCGGGAATGTCCTTGTGGTAGCGGAATTGTCCATATAGACTTCCATTCTCTTCTTCTCCTTGCTATCTATCTCTTCAGTAACTATTCAGCGCCCTATTCGCCAAATCGACTCTTCCGGGCTTTCCTTTTGCTCTGAATAATTACTATATTCTTCTTATGATTAAAATATGCCGCAGGCAGGCGATCCGTGCCGTCCGCTGTCTAATTTTCCAACTGATACATCAGCCATGCGATAGTCGTAAATCCGGCCGTCTCCGTCCGCAGGATCCGTTTTCCCAAAGTGATCGGTTGAATTCCCGCCTCCGTGGCAAGTCTTATCTCCTCCGGATCAAATCCGCCCTCCGGGCCGATGAAAATAGCGATCTGCTGTCCGGGTCTTGCGCTTTCGATGAGCTGTTTCGTCTGTGGCATTCCTTCCGCCAGCTCGTAGGGCACCAGTTTCAGATCCATTTCAGAAGCCGTTTTCACCGCCTGCACATAACTCATAACCGGTGCCACCGTGGGGATCACGCCACGCTTACTCTGCTTGGCTGCTGCCTCCGCAATTCCCTGCCAGCGTTTGATTTTTGCATCCGCTTTTTTCTCATCCAGCTTGACCACGCAGCGCTTCATGGACACCGGGATCACCTGAAAGGCTCCCAGTTCCACGGCCTTCTGGATGATGAGCTCCATCTTGTCCGCCTTGGGCAGTCCCTGGAACAGGTAGATCTTCGCCGGAAGCTCTACTCCGTCTTCCTTGATAAAACGAAGCTCCAGACGGACACAGTCCTCTTCCAGTGCAAGGATCCCACAGCGATATTCCTTCCCGTCGATTCCATTACTGACAGCCACTTCTTCGCCGGGGCGCATCCGCAGTACATTTTTGATATGATTCACATCGGTTCCCCGGATGATAACGCTCTTCGCTGCCACGTCGATCTGTTCCGGTTCTACAAAAAACTGATACATAGAAACTCCTATTTTAAGCACTTAATTCTTTCTTGCGGTAACGCTGACCCATTCTCCCTGGTCGGTCACTTCCAGTACTTCCAATCCAGCGGCCTTCACAGCCTCCACCACGGTCTGCTCCTTGTCATCAATGATGCCAGAGGTGATGTAGATACCGCCCTTCTTCAGCTGATGTACGATGACAGGAGTCAACGGTACCAGTACATCTGCCAGAATATTAGCCACCACGATATCATAACACTCATAGCCTACCTTGTCCTGCACTTCTTTGTCTGTAATGATATTGCCGATCATCATGTCAAACTGTGCCGGATTGATTCCATTCACTTCGCAGTTCTGTGCCACAGCTTCCACAGCACAGATATCCAGATCGGTTCCCACGGCATGTTTTGCCCCGAACATGAGGGATAAAATTGCCAGAATACCGCTGCCGGTGCCGACATCCAAAAGCTCTGTCTCAGGAGTGATGAACTTACGCAGCTGACGGATACACAGCTGTGTGGTCTCATGCATACCGGTGCCAAATGCCGTACCGGGATCGATATGAAGCACCATCTTGTCAGTATCTTCCGGTTTGATATTTTCCCAGGAAGGGATCACCAGGATATCATCGATATAGAACTGGTGGAAATACTGTTTCCAGTTGTTGATCCAGTCAATGTCCTCCGTCTCATCTACCACAACAGAAGCCTCGCCGATATCCATAAACTGGCGTAAGTCTTCCAGTTCCCGCTTTACATCCGCAAGTACAGCTTCGGTCGTGGTCTTCTCCCCGGCCACTTCCAGACTGCCGTCCTCTTTTTCCTCTACAAAAAAACTTAAATAGGCAATACCGTCATCCTCCGGTCCGTCCGGCAGGATATCTACAAACATCTGCTCCTTCTCCATGGCGGTCAGGGGCACCTTGTCTTCGATCTGTGCCCCTTCCAGTCCGAGATCGTACAGGGTGCTGATAATAATATCTTCCGCTTCCGTTACCGTCTTTATTCTGAATTTAACCCACTTCATTGTTCTTTTTTTCCTTTCTTTTCCATTGTTCCAACACAGCATATATCATTGCAGCCACGATTGCAATAAAACTGTCGATTTCCAATACGCTGACCGCATCCAGCTTCTCTCTCCAGGTGTACCGGTTCAATGCCTGTCCGTCCACAGTTGCTTCATGTACCACCAGTTGCTGATTTTCCAGTACATGCGCCTTTTCCGTAGTAGTATATACTACCTGCGGCAGATTCTCGGAAATACTTTGATTCACGATCCGGTATTCATATACAGCGCCCCTTTTCAGCCGGGTCTCGATGACGGCAGGGAAAAATGTTGTCGATTCCATGGCATCATAAGGAATTACACCTTCATATATCTTCTGATCCTCTTTCCATATCTCCAGACCCAGAAGTCCGTTCCGTTCTTCCTCCTGATTATAGTTCACCGCGATTTCCAGTGTTTTCAGAAAATCTGTCTCCGCAACAAAATACTGCGAAGCATATTCTCCCACCTGCAGGGGCTCTGTATATCCATAATCCTCACTTAAGGAACTGTCCTTTTTATCTTCACGGATTCCTCCATACGGCCATACAAACAGCATGGAAAGTATCGCTGCCAGCAGGACTCCTCTTTCCACCCATTTAATCATTTCCCGTTTCCTCCGTTATGTTCACCTTTAAAATATCAAAATCCGTATTCCCATCCATATACTGGAATCCATAATGTCCCATATTTTCATAGGTTACGGTATATTTATCCGATTCCTCCAGCAGATGTCCGAAACACTGGAAATACCAGACTCTTTTCCCCACCAGTTCTTCCAGATCCGGCACCTCTTCCATGGTATAAAAGATCTGGTCCGGCATATAGCATCCGAATAGCTGTCCGAAGCGGGAATCCGTATCGTAGACGACCACATCTCCCGGCTCCATATTCTCCGCTATAAATGCCTTCGTCTCTTCCAGATATGAGATTGTACCATATTCTTCATGATAAGAGATTCCGTAGGCCGACACTCCCATCCACACAGTGAAGGACAGACAGGCGATCCATTCCTGTAAATTGATCCTGGATAAAATGATAGCCATTCCCAGCCAGAACAATCCCATGCTATGCATAACATGGCGGTAGGTAAAAAAGTGGGACGCGTGTAATGCCAGCAGCGCCGCCATCAAATAGCTTACTGGGAAAATACAGGTACACAGAACCGCAAAAACACCGTTTCTTCTCCCCAGCCGCTTCCAAAAGAGGATCGCGCAGACCAGTGTCAGTACAAAAAGAAGTTCTCCCATTTTGGTCGCATACTTCACTCCGGTTCCGAAAATGAAATCAAAAAATTCGTAAATACCGAATTTGGACCGGTTCGTCGGGTTTCCATCAGAAACCAGCAGATGAAAGAAATCGGATTTTATCAGCCATGCCACAAAAAGCAATACAACGGAACCACCACAGACAAACGGCTTCCAGATCTGTTTTCTGTCCTGCTGCCAAATCACCGCCACCAGATACAGGTAGATAAACAGGTAACTGAACGCAGTAAAGTAATGACTGAAAATACCGCAGAAGGTCGTCAGAAACAATATCGTCCACAGGGCCTTACTGTTCAGACGCTCCCGCAGGAAATAAGCGGTCAGTCCGCAGACGGTAACTCCAAACACCGTCCAGGAATACATTCTGTTGTTCACACTGATCTTCATCATTGCAGGTGTCAGGCTTACCATGATCATATAAAGGGCTGCTGTCTTCGCTCCCCACTGCCTGCGGATCACGACAGGCCCCAGCAGCATGGACAATACCGTTCCCAGCAATGCAAACATTTTGTAGGCAATAATGCCGTCTCCTACCAGAAACGACCACAGCCGCAATCCCATATACCATACCGGCACATCCGTATCATGAGCCGCCAGTACCACGCGAATGATTCCCATCATCGTATTGTCATGGGCGGTGCGATAACTGTATGCTTCATCATAGTCGATCCCCTCACTGAGACACAGGGAGAACAATACCGCCGTGCACAGAATGAGGATCAGCCATAAGCCAATGGTTGCAATTTTATGTTTCTTTTCCGAAGTCATTTTTTTCATCTGCATCAAATCATTAATCCTGTCTTCTCTTTACTCTTCTCTATCATATGATTCAGCTTGCGGAACGGCGGCTCCAACGCCAGACCAAGCAGCAATGCTACGATCAGGAACAGTGTCATTTTTCCTACATTGATCCAATAATCCACGCCGTACATTCCTGCAATACATTCTTTAAACGCTTTCATGCCAAACTGGAACGGCAGGAAAGGATAGATCCACTGGAATACCTGCGGAAGAACCTCGATAGGGAACGTTCCGCCGCTTCCCGCCACCTGGATGACCATGACTACAATAGCCAGTGCCTCACCCACGTTTCCAAAAGCGAAAGTCACAGAATACATAAAGCAGCTGAATGCCGCACTGGCCACGGCTGCCGCCAGCCAGTATAAAAACCTGTGCTGACACTGTATCTCAATATAATAAAGGTTCCCAAGAACAATAAGCAGTGTCTGTGCCTGTCCGATCATGAAAAACAGCAGATATCTGCCAAAATATCTCTCATGCGCCTTATAATGATCCCCCGGTTCAATGGGTTTCACACCCACGTGAATAATAGCCACCAGGAACAGCGCTCCCACCCAGATTGCCAGGATCGTATAGAACGGCGATGCCGCAGAGCCGTAATGATCCACCGGATAAACAGGTACCGTCTCCAGTCTGACCGGAGAAGATACGAAGTCTGCCACCGCCGTCGGATCGGCAGCCATAGCGCTTAAAATATCCTCATAGGTCTCCGCACCGGTGATCCGTTTTATATTATCTGCTATTTTGCTGACCTTGTCCAGCAGTTCCTGTGCGATCACCAGGGAATCCTGCAGGCTGACATTACCTTCCTGCAAAGTCTGCTGATACTCTTTCAGAATATCGGAAATTTCATCCATATTCACATCCGTACCGTTCATCATCGCTGCGGCATTCAGGAAAGCCTGCTGCATGGATTTGCCGGTAGCCCGGAAAGAAGGTCTGACATTGTTATTGTAATCACTCATCAGATTATTCAGCTGTTTGTTGCAGATCTGGATCTGTTCCCGGATCTGTGCCCGCAGAGTATTGATATCATGATCCACATCTCCCTTGCTGTCTTGCAGCTGTTTCAGATCCGCTTCGATCGTTTTCAGAGACTGGTTGATCTCCTGAATCTGAGCATCCTGTCCGGTGATCAGGCTTCCCAGCACATCCATATTGGCCTGCATGCCCTGTACCAGTCCGATGGCCGTGCCCAATCCGGTGTCCGTGGTGCTTCCCACATTGTTGCTGCCCATCTGCTCCAGCAATCCATCAGAAAAGACCGACAGATACTGCAACGCTTCCGTGACCATATCCATACTGCTGCTCACCATATCTCCCATAACGTCAACCGCATCGACGCTGGAATTGATCATGGTCTGCATACCGATCATGGTATTTCGTCCATTCTCCAGCATATTATCCATATCCGGGAGCATATTCTGGCTGGTCTCCATGATCATCTCCGCGGAGGTCATAATACTCTGGAAGGACTGTAACATAACCACATAATCCTGCAACTGTGCCTGCATGGTATCCAGAGATTCTTCCACACTGGTCTGCCCGCCGGCATTCACCACCGAAAGGGCATTTCCCGCTTTCATCACCGCTTCTGCCACAGTACTGATAAAGGTGGCATTTACCTGTTCCTGCACAGCATTTTTCGCTTTGCCCGTGATTTTGGGGGCAATACCATTCTTTTTCTCATTTTCATAGTAGTAAATGGTGGGATGATCCACTTCACCGTCGATAAATCCCAGCATTTCCTGAGTAAAAGTCTCCGGAATAATCAATGCCGCATAGTAATCACTGTTCTTCACGCCTTCCAGTGCTTCCTCCGTGGTCTCCGGGAACACCCAGCCGATAGTGGTATTGGCTCCCAGAGCCTCCAGCACACTGTCTCCCACGTTCAGAGACAGCCCCATGATCTCCGCCCCGGCATCATCGGAAGCCACGGCTACTTTCAGCTGACTGGTAGCTGCGGGCTCGTAAGGATCCCAGTTGGAGAAAATGTTGAACCAGGCATACAGTGCCGGGAGGATGCTGAGTCCCATGATAATAACGACCGCCACCACATTATTGCTGATCCGACGGATGTCGGTGGTAAATATTTTCCAGATATTATACATACTATTCACCATCCTCCCAGTCTTCGGTCTCGTCTTCGTTTTCCTCTTCGCTTTCGTCTTCCGGATTCTCTTCGGTTTCATCTTCCGGATCCTCTTCGGTCCCGGTCTCGGCCGGGGAATTCAGGCCTTCACCAATCAGTTTCCGGGTCTCCCGGATGATCTGCGCCGCCCGGTCAAAGTCTGTCGGAGTCACCGCTTTGAGATCGCCTTCTTCTCCTTTGAGCTCCATGATCTTCTCCTGCAGATTATAATCCATATATTCCACAACGATCAGATAGATTGACAGGGCAAACAGCGACACGATCCACAGGATCAGGAAGATGACCTTGTTGCTGCCAGTCAGGAACAACAGTGCCAGAAAACACAAGGGGACGATCCAGATACATTTCAGACCGATCTTTATTCTTTTTCTATTCTTCTCATGAAGGGCCTGCTCGTAATCCAGAACCTTCTGAAAAATTTCTTCGTAATTTCTCTCCATGATTTTACCTTTCTGCCTGTTCGGAACTTCATTCACAAACCCACTCCTGCGGAGCTTTCGTTTTCATGGTTCTGAACAGGTGTCACATTAACTCAGTGTCTTCCATACGCTCTTCCACAAAATGGTTCAGTTTTACGAACGGGATCCGGATCACCAGGCCGATCAACAGTCCCTCGATCATAAACAGGCTCAATTTTGCCAGTGCTTCCATATAGGCAGTACCGTACATACCCGCCAGTGCCTCACGCATGGCCCGGATGGCATAGGGGAAGGGAAAGAAAATATAAATCTTCTGGTAGGTGTCCGGTAGCAGTTCGATCGGGAAGGTACCGCTGGAACCAGCGATCTGCAATACCATAACAATAACGCAGACGGCCTTGCCCACATCTCCGAATGCCAGTGTCAGAGAATAGATCAACAGGGAAAATGCCGTAGCCGTAAAGCTTGCCGCCAGGAAAAACAGCCCCGGTTCCACAATGTTTACTTTTAACAGCCACAGATCTCCGGCCACAATGATGGCTGCCTGAATCTGTGCCAATAAGAAGAACAGCAAATATCTGCCGAAATACAATTGATAGCTCTGTACATTTTCAAGCCCTTTCGGAGAGGCTTTTACTTTCACCAGTGCCACCAGGATCGTAGAACCTACCCAGATCGCCAGTGTGGAATAGAACGGTGTCATGGCAGAACCATACGTAGCCACCGGATACATGGCTATGGTCTCCATGGTTACGGGAGATGCAAAATATGCCCCCAGACTATCCAGATCTCCTCCAAGGAAACGCACCAGAATATCCATCATTTCCTCTTCGGATGCACCGTCCAGCTTCTCTGTCAGATCTGTAAGTTTGGCGCTGATATTATCTACCACATCTTTGATCTGTCCCAGACTCTCACTGGTTCCGGACACAGTGTCACCGACACCTTCCATGACAACTCCGACATTTTTCACCGTATTGCTCAGGGTATTTACCAGATTGGTCACCTGATTCAGAGAATCTGACATATTTGTCAGAACCTTCTGCATCTGGGGCACCAGATTATTCTTATAGATTCCCTGCATATTACTTACAGAAGTCTCGCAGCTGTCAATGGCGCTCCTTAAATTATTCATGGCATTGTTGACATTGACCTTTGCATTCTCCGCAGCCTTGTCGTCCGTGGATTCCAGAACGCTGCCCACTACGGTATTCATCAGATCCAGTTCCTTCTGCATGGCTTTCAATGCTTCCATAGCCGCATCAGTTGCCGCTGCGTTGATATTGCTGCCGGTGCCGCCGTTCGCAGCATTACCGTCAGAGACGCTTTCCAGCTTTTGTTGGATCAGTGCCGCCAGCAGTGTATTTACTTGTCCGTTCAGCGTATTGGTATCTCTTGCCACCCGGTTCAGATCTCTCGTCATCTGGGCGGTATCCTCCGCCAGTTTGCTTTCATCCAGAGCCTTTTTGATACTTTCCAGAGAGTTATTGATATTGCTCATGGAAGTATCGATGTTGTTGCTGAAATTGCCCAGGGTGTCTCTGGTAGAAGACAGATCCTGACTGCTCTGGTTCAGACTGGCTGTGGTGCTGTCCAGTTTCTTCTGCATCGCGGGAATCTCATAGTTGACATGGGTGATGGCAGACTCCAGCCGCGCATTGCCTGCCTGAAAGGAGTCGATCATGGCACTGTATTCCTTCAGATTGTCATTCAGTTCCTCCAGTTTGGAACAGAATTCCTCTACATAACTGTCCCCCTGTACCTGATCCGACACCGTATTGCCCTCTTCAAATACCGTGGTAGCCGCCACCTTGATAAAGGTCTCATTGATGGTATTCTGCAGAGTTCCTGCCACCGTATCCGTGATTTTGGTGGCAATGGCATTGCTCTTCTGATTCTGATAATAGATCAGCGCCGGATTCTCAAAATCATCCGAAAATACATTGTACATACTATAAGTAAATTTATCGGTAATGACGACGGCTGCATAATATTTTCCGGCTTCCACGCCCTCTTTTGCTTCTTCCTCGGTATCCAGAAAGATCCATTTTACACTGGTGTTGGAATGCAGGCTTTCCAGTACGGATTCTCCCATATTTACCACCGATCCGTCTTTCAGCGTATAGTCCTGATCCAGGGATACTACCGCCACAGGAATTCCTCCGGTATTGGCATAGGGATCCCAGTTGGCAAATATATTAAACCACGCATACAGCGACGGTATCACGCACAACCCGATAATAATAACCAGCGCAAAAGGCTGCTTCACCAGTTTTTTCAGATCTCCGGTAAAAATCTTCCAAATATTTTTCATATAGCTTCTAGCAACTCCTCATCCGTATCCATTTGATTGGTTTTGGTCTTTTCTCCCCGGGCCGCCGCTTCACACAATCCCAGTATCAGGAAGAAAAGCGGCGCATTCAGCACCTGCTGAAAGCTGATCAGGGAATGTATCCCGTAGGTAAGCAGTAACAATACTGCGAGAAAATTCTTCCTGTATGTCTGCAGCGCCGTGATAAAAACAGCTGCATAGGCAGCCACACCCAGCAGTCCCATATTGACCAGTGTGGTGAGCCACTCATTATGTGCATTGGTAAAAACAGAACCTTCAAAATATCCTTTATCAAAAAGCACCGTGCCTCCCGGCAACAGTTCTCCCAGATACGATGCAAAACAATCCGGGCCTGCTCCCAACAGCTTCTGATGCAGATTTCCTTTCCGGAAACCCATCCATGCCATCTGCCACAATCTTCCCCGGCGATTGCCCCATTCCGCAAAATCGATTACCAACAACCGATGCAGATACCATGCCAGCACTACCGCTATTCCTGCCAGTGCACAACACAATACTCCCTCTTGCAATATTTTTTTCTTATTCTCCGGAATCCTGCGACAGACTCCCCAAAGCAGCAGACACCCTGCTGCAACCGGAATCCATCCCTGCCAGGCTGCCAGTTTTTTGGCGATGCCATCCTGCAGGAGAATGTCAAACGTTCCCAGATATAACATCCATTTACCCCAACGGCACATTCCTAGCGCCACCGCTGCAAGAAAAAGGAAATATACTTCCCAATGTCCGGTTTGCTTCCGGTCGAGCCAAAAGCACAACCCCATGACTGTGCATGCCACGATCACACCGCTGTCACTTCCCTGTAAAAGCAGAAGCATCATGGCCAACATATTACACGTTCCTGCCAGCAGTGTGGGACCTTTTTTCCCCGCTTCCACTGCCCGGTGAAACAGCGTCATGGAAAAGGGAAACATCACACTGTAATACCCGCTGAGCCAGTTGCTGTTCCCCAGCGTGGTCAACATATGGGTAAACTCCCAGTCCCCCACAACGTAACCCTTGAGAAGTCCCAGAGGATCATAGCCCAGCTTCTGCAACAGACCGATCAGGGTGACCGCCACAAAAGCCGCCTCTCCTAACCATATCGCCGTTTTACAACTACCTCCGTACTTCGCCGTCAGTAAAAAACCTCCGATCATCAAACAGATCGTGACAGCTCCCATGTACCATTCCCGCTCTCCGTTCCACGCGATACTGCCATAGGGGCTGCAGATTGCAGAGAGTAACGCACAGATTCCATACAGGCAGACCGCCGTCGTTACCGCATGTGTTCTGCATTTATCGACCGATTTTTTCACTACTTCAGCCAGAGATCTGGCAAAAATCCGATGTTCCCCTGTCCACCGGCTGCTTACAGCAAAGACACACATTGCCAGCAATGCGATCCCCTGGCAAAGCAGTGAAACATTGCGATACAGGTAATATTTGGTATCACCCAGTTTATAATATCCATTCCAGGGAATATAATAAAGAGGCAGCACTGCCAGAATAACGATCAGATAACTCTGACATACAATTTTCAGAAATTCCTCTTTCCGGTTCTCCATCCTGCAGGCTCCTTCGTGTCACAGACAGCATAACTACTTGAATTGTAAGCGTTTCTGCCCATTCTGTCAAACCGTTCACCCTGCCTTTTGACAAAAAAACAAACTGTATTCTATATCATTCTGTATTCTATATCATTGACCTTCAAAGATACCTTTCACTTTTTCCCAACAAACCAGTAGCCCCGGCTGGGTGTAAGAATAAGCAGTGCCGCTACGCTCTGCGATAGAGCACGAGCGTGCCGCGTTTCTTACCCCAGCCGAGGCTACGGGGAATTTTATTTATTAACTTTTACTTCCAAAACTTTTTCTTCTTGCCGTCCCTGGAGTCATTCTCCTTGGACTCTCCCTCTCCGCTTTCCGTTGCTTTCTTCACAGCATTCAGGGAATCTCCGGTCAGTACATCGAACTGCTTTAGCAGTTCCTTTGCTTCCGGTTTCAACTTGTCGGGAGTCTGAACCACCAGTGTTACATAATGGTCACCGCGGACATCCTTATTTCTCCAGGAAGGAACACCCTTGCCGCGCAGACGGATCTTGGTGTCGGTCTGGGTTCCGGCCTTTACATCATATACCACCTTGCCGTCTACCGTATCGATCAACACTTCGCCGCCCAATGCCGCTACTGCAAAAGAAATAGGTACGGTAGAGAAAATATCGAAATCCTGTCTCTGGAAGATAGGATGACGACCTACGATCACTTCTACCAGCACATCGCCTCTGGGGCCACCGTTGACACCTGGCTCACCCAGTCCCGGCATACGGGTAGACTGTCCGTTGTCGATACCTGCGGGAATATCCACCGCATAACGTTTCTTCATAGGAATATATCCGGTACCACGGCAATCCGGGCATTTGTCCTTGATCACCTTACCGGTACCCTGACAGTCGGGACAGGTCTGTACATTACGCACAGTACCGAAGAAAGACTGCTGGGTAAATACCACCTGACCCTTACCACCACACTTGGTACAGGTCTCAGGGCTGGTTCCGGGCTTCGCACCGGAGCCGTTACAGGTCTTACAGGTTTCCTTTACCGTAAGATCGATCTCTTTCTTGCAGCCGAAAACTGCCTCTTCAAAAGTGATATGAACACTGGTACGGATGTTGGCACCTTTCATGGGGCCGTTATTTCTGGCACCTCTGCTTCTGCCGCCGCCAAAGATATCTCCGAAAATATCTCCGAAAATGTCTCCAAAATCAGCTCCATTGAAATCGAAACCACCGGCACCTCCTGCGCCACCGTCAAATGCCGCATGGCCATACTGATCATACTGACGTCTCTTCTCGGGATCACTCAGCACGGCATAAGCCTCGGAAGCTTCTTTAAATTTCTGTTCTGCCTCCTTGTCTCCGGGGTTCATGTCGGGATGGTATTTTTTCGCCAGTACCCGGTATGCTTTTTTGATTGCAGCATCATCTGCATTCTTATCTACACCGAGGACCTCGTAATAGTCTCTCTTCTGCTCTGCCATTTTTGCACCTCTGTCATTTAAATCTAAAAACGGTTATGCACAGGGCACGCTTTCGCATACCCTGTGCCCCCTGTTATTCGCAATCACTGTTACACAGCATTTACTGTTATACCACGATTTGCGTTATTTGTGAAGTTTAATTATACTTCTCTGAAATCTCCGTCGATCACATCATCGTCTGCGTTAGATCCAGCATTGCTACCGGCCTGTGCATTCATGTCAGGGCCTGCTGCACCCTGTGCACCCTGCTGTGCCTGAGCAGCCTGCTCATACATCTTGGTGAATACAGACTGAGCACTCTGGGTCAGTTTCTCTTTTGCAGCCTTCAGCTCATC
>UMBV01000179.1_pt1 | contig 14475 bp, 7 predicted proteins | sample 1964061 | NCBI WGS metagenome assembly UMBV01 (sample SAMEA4835951, study PRJEB28245) | human gut metagenome | biome: gut microbiome; material: fecal sample | place: Denmark | collected 2008
GAAAAGTCAGAAAAAGCGGTTAAGAAGAAAGCAAAAAAAGACAAAAAAGATGAAAAGATTGAAGAGTTGAATGACCGCCTGATGAGAAATCTGGCAGAGTTTGAAAACTTTAGAAACCGCTCGGAAAAAGAAAAAAGTGCCATGTTTGAAATTGGTGCGAAGTCAGTTGTTGAAAAGATGCTTCCGGTTGTGGATAACTTGGAGCGAGGTTTTGACGGACTTTCCGATGAAGAAAAAGAGACACCATTTGCCAAAGGAATTGAGGCCGTTTACAAACAGCTTCTTACTGGATTAGAAGAAATCGGCGTGACACCGATTGAGGCTGTTGGCAAAGAGTTTGACCCGAATTTCCATAATGCCGTTATGCATGATGAAGATGATTCAGATGCATCCAATCAGGTCATTGAGGAATTCCAAAAGGGTTATATGTATAAAGATTCAGTAGTCAGACACAGTATGGTTAAAGTGTTAAACTAATAAAGAAAATAACAGTCATGGTATAGACAGAAAGGAAGTATTATTATGAGCAAGATTATTGGTATTGACTTAGGAACAACAAACAGTTGTGTAGCAGTAATGGAAGGTGGTAAACCGGTTGTTGTAGCAAACGCTGAGGGCGCAAGAACAACCCCATCTGTTGTAGCATTTACAAAGACTGGTGAGCGTTTAGTTGGTGAGCCGGCAAAGCGTCAGGCAGTAACAAATGCAGAAAAGACCATTTCTTCTATTAAGAGACATATGGGTACGGATTACCGTGCAACAATTGATGACAAGAAATACACACCACAGGAAATTTCCGCTATGATTCTTCAGAAATTGAAAGGCGATGCAGAGAATTACCTTGGTGGTGAGAAGGTAACAGAGGCTGTAATTACAGTTCCTGCTTACTTTAACGACGCACAGCGTCAGGCAACCAAAGATGCAGGTAAAATTGCAGGTTTGGATGTAAAACGTATCATCAACGAGCCAACAGCAGCAGCACTTGCTTATGGTTTGGATAATGAAGGCGAGCAGAAGATTATGGTATACGACCTTGGTGGTGGTACATTTGATGTTTCCATCATTGAGATTGGTGATGGCGTCATCGAAGTACTTTCTACTTCCGGTGATAACAAACTTGGTGGTGACGACTTTGATAATAAAGTATGTGACTACATGGTTTCTGAATTTAAGAAGGCAGAAGGTGTAGATCTTTCTACTGATAAGATGGCAATGCAGCGTTTGAAAGAAGCAGCAGAGAAAGCAAAGAAAGAGTTGTCCTCTGCAACTACAACAAACATCAACCTGCCATTTATCACAGCTACAGCTGAGGGACCAAAGCACTTTGATATGAACTTAACACGTGCAAAATTCGATGAATTGACCGCTGACCTTGTAGAGAGAACAACAACACCGGTTCAGAATGCATTGAAAGATGCCGGTATTACCGCTTCTGAATTAGGAAAAGTATTGTTGGTTGGTGGTTCAACACGTATCCCTGCTGTACAGGACAAAGTAAAACAGTTGACCGGACATGAGCCAAACAAATCCTTGAACCCGGATGAGTGTGTAGCACTTGGTGCTTCGATTCAGGGTGGTAAACTGGCTGGAGATTCCGGTGCCGGCGACATCCTTCTTCTGGATGTAACTCCATTGTCACTTGCTATCGAGACAATGGGTGGTGTGGCTACCAAACTTATCGAGAGAAATACAACAATTCCTACTAAGAAGAGTCAGATTTTCTCTACCGCAGCAGATAACCAGACCGCTGTAGACATTAACGTAGTACAGGGCGAGAGACAGTTCGCTAGAGATAATAAATCTCTTGGACAGTTCCGCTTGGATGGTATTCCTCCGGCAATGCGTGGAGTACCACAGATTGAGGTTACATTTGATATCGATGCCAATGGTATTGTAAATGTATCCGCTAAGGACTTGGGAACAGGAAAAGAACAGCACATCACAATTACTGCTGGTTCTAACATGAATGATGAAGAAATCGAAAAAGCAGTTAAAGAAGCTGCTGAATTCGAAGCACAGGATAAGAAGAGAAAAGAAGGCATTGATGCCCGCAACGAAGCTGACAGTATGGTATTCCAGACTGAGAAAGCATTGCAGGACGTTGGCGATGGCGTAGATGCAGCAGAGAAAGAAAAAGTACAGGCTGAGATTGATAAAGTAAAAGCAATCTTGGAGCGTACAACACCGGAGAACATGAGCGATGCCGATGTTGATGAGTTGAAAGCAGCAAAAGAATCTTTGATGACAAATGCACAGCAGGTATTCGCAAAAGTATACGAGCAGGCACAGCAGGCTGCCGGTGGTGCACAGGGAGCAGGCCCTGACATGAGCGGTGCAGGTGCCGGACCAAACCCTGGAGCGGGAGCAGCACAGGATAACAGTGGCGACGATGTAGTGGATGGAGACTACCGCGAACTGTAATTTGTTGCGAAGAATCACGGCTCATTAGGAAACCAGAAACCGTGAGAAGGGCGAATGCCCGCGATGATGAGAATCACGCGGGTTATTTGCACGTAAAAGGATAGAAAGAGAGTGGAGGAGACATGGCAGACAAGAGAGATTATTACGAAGTCCTTGGCGTAGACAAGAATGCCGATGAGGCAGCGCTGAAAAAGGCCTATCGTGTATTAGCCAAAAAGTACCACCCCGATACGAATCCGGGTGATAAAGAAGCAGAAGCAAAATTCAAGGAAGCTTCTGAGGCTTATGCCGTATTAAGTGACCCGGAAAAGAGACGCCAGTATGATCAGTTTGGTCATGCCGCTTTTGATGGTGGTGCCGGTGGCGGCGGTGGATTCACCAATATGAATATGGATGATATCTTTGGCAGTTTCGGAGATATTTTCGGAGATTTATTCGGTGGAGGATTTGGCGGCGGCAGAAGCCGGCGTGCAGATCCGAATGCCCCACAGCGCGGAGCAAATCTGCGGACACAGGTAAAAATTACATTTGAAGAAGCTTGCTTTGGTACGGAAAAAGAAATTGAAATTCCATCCAAAGTTGAATGTAAAACTTGTGGGGGAAGCGGAGCCAAAGCAGGAACCAGCCCGGTCAAATGTGAGCGATGCGGCGGACGAGGACAGATTGTTCAGACACAGCAGTCACTTTTCGGAATGGTGCAGAATGTTACTACATGTCCGGCTTGTGGCGGTAAAGGTACAATTATTAAGGAAAAATGTCCGGCTTGTCACGGACAGGGTTATACAAGCAAAAAAGAGAAATTGCAGGTCAGCATTCCGGCAGGAATCGACCACGGACAGAGCGTTCGTCTGCGTGGCAAAGGAGAACCGGGTAAAAATGGCGGTGCCCGCGGTGATTTGCTTGTAGAAGTATATGTAGAACGCCACAAAGATTTCCAGCGCATGGATTATGATATTTACTCAACCGTACGGATTTCTTATCCAAGAGCTGTTCTTGGCGGAGATGTGGTTATCCCGACAATTGATGGCGATGTCGCATACAATGTAAAGGCAGGAACGCAGACCGGTACAAGAGTTCGTTTGCGTGGTAAGGGAGTTCCGTCCCTTCGTAACCGCAAAATGCGAGGCAACCATTATGTGGATTTGGTTGTGGATGTGCCGACAAAGCTTACCAAAGAGCAGAAAAAACTGTTAGAGCAGTTGGATAAGTCGTTTGAGGACGAGGAAAATAAGAAAAATAAAAAGCACAAAAAATAATCGTATAGGAAAGAAGCCTTCTGTTTATACTAATCGAAAACAGGAGGCTTTTTTTATGATACAGACATTTCGAATTAATACGATACGAGGAAGAGAGATTTTAGATTCCAGAGGAAATCCAACGATTGAGGTAGAGGTAAAATTGTGCGGAGGGGCAGCGGGCAGAGCATCCGTTCCCTCCGGAGCGTCTACGGGGGCGTTTGAAGCAGTGGAACTGCGAGACAGTGAATTGCCGCGTTACCGTGGAAATGGCGTAAAGCGTGCGGTAGAAAATATTAATGACATTCTTGCCGATAAATTGGAAGGGAAAAATGCATTAAATCAGGTGGAAATTGATACGCTGATGATACGTGAAGATGGTACCGCAAACAAAGCAAAACTGGGTGCTAATGCAATTTTGGGTACATCGCTTGCTGTGGCAAAGGCGGCAGCAAAACAGCTCGGTGTTCCGTTGTATCAGTATCTGGGCGGACCAAACGCGCGTGTTATGCCGATTCCGATGATGAATATTATGAATGGCGGAAAACATGCGGACAGTAGTTTAACGATTCAGGAGTTTATGATTATGCCGATAGGAGCATCTTCTTTTCACCAGTGTTTGGAGTGGTGCGTGAATGTATACGCTACCTTGAAGAAACTGTTGGCAGAAAAGGGATTTGCCACCTCCATTGGTGATGAGGGTGGATTCGCACCGCATCTTGCTCATGAGGACGAGGCGCTTTCTTTTATTACAGGGGCTATTGAAAAAGCAGGATACCGTCCGGGCGAGGATTTTTCGATTGCTATGGATGGTGCCAGCACAGAAATGTATGAGGAGGCTGTGAAAGCAGGAAGACCGGGCGAGTATTTGTTCTGGAAATCCGGTGAGTACAAAAGTACTGATGAAATGATTGATTTTTGGTGTGATTTGTGCCGCAAGTACCCAATTGTTTCCATTGAAGACGGGCTGGCAGAAGAGGATTGGTCGGGCTGGCAGAAACTCATGGATAAATTAGGAGATAAAGTGCAGCTTGTTGGTGATGATTTGTTTGTTACAAATACCAAACGTATCGAAAAGGGAATTAAACTTCAGGCGGCAAATGCGGTTTTAATCAAGCCAAATCAGATTGGAACCGTGACAGAAACTCTCGAGGCGATTCGAATGACACAGACGACCGGATGGAATGCCATTGTCAGTCATCGCTCAGGTGAAACGGAAGACACTACGATTGCAGACATTGCAGTCGGCATGAATGCCGGACAGATTAAAACCGGTGCGCCGGCGCGCACGGACCGAGTGGCTAAGTATAACCAGCTTCTTAGAATTGAAGAAGAACTTGGCGAGTGCGCTGTGTATGGTGGGTAAAGAAAGAACCGAAAAAAGTAAAATAAATCTGCCGAAAAACACAAAATAGAATAGCCGAAAAAAGTAAAATAAATTTGCCGAAAAATACAAAATACGCTTGCAGTAAGTCATGAATATGTAGTAAAATATATTTAATGGTACGAGGGGGAATAATTATGGAGTATATAAGAAGAATTGTTGATGACGTAATAGATAAGAGAACGGAGGCATTTAATGCAGTTAGTATAACTGGTCCAAAGGGGTGTGGGAAAACAAGGACAGCGAAAGAGCGTTGCAAAACGGTTATCGAATTTCAAGATGAGGATAAAAGAGATGGTTATATTGCTGTAGCAGAAACCGCTCCCAAACTATTTCTTAAAAACCCCAAACCGATTTTATTTGATGAGTGGCAAGATGCAGTTAAAATCTGGGGCACCATAAGGAAAGCATGTGATGATAGTCCGGAGAAAGTTGGCGAGTATTATTTGACGGGCTCTGCAAGTAAAAAAATCAGTACACCGCATACGGGGACAGGAAGAATAACAGAAGTAACAATGTATCCTATGACTTTGTTTGAGACAGGTGAATCCAATGGGGAAATATCTTTGTCTAAAATTTTAAATGAGAAAAATTATGATATTGATGGCATCGTGTCTGATTTGAAATTGGAAAATTTATTTTTTGCCGCTTGCAGAGGTGGTTGGCCAAGGTGTATGGCATTAACAAAGGATACTGCTAAATTAGAAATTGCAAAAGATTATTATAGGCAAATCTATCAAAAGGATATATCAGCGATAGATGGCATAAATAGAAACCCAGAATGGGCGAGAAGTTTGTTGTGGTCCTATGCAAGAAATATGGCTACAAGTGCAAAACGAAAAAATATTTTTGCAGATGTAAAAGCAACACAGAATGTTACAGATATAACTCTTGCATCGTATGTTGATGCATTGGAAGCTTTGTTTGTAGTCAAAGATATTGATGCATGGACGCCACATCTTCGTTCGAAAACAGCAATTAGATCTGCCAAAAAGCATATATTTATTGACCCTTCAATCGGTCTTGCAGCATTAGGAATCAATCCGAATTATTTTATAAATGATTTGGATTTGTTTGGACACGTATTTGAAAATATGGTGCTTAGAGATTTATTGGTCTATGCTGAAAAACACAATGCACGTCTTTTACATTATACGGATGATACAGGTCTGGAAGCAGATGCAGTATATCAGATGGCTGATGGAAAATATGCACTTGTTGAGATAAAAATAGGGGCAAATAAAATACCGGAAGCTGAGAAATCGCTATTGAAATTCAAGGATGTTATTCAAAAATACAATCAAAAGGCTTTGGCAAGTGAAAAACATCCACGAGATGTATATAGAGAACCTTCAGCGTTAATTGTAATTTGTGCAAATGCGAATATGGCGTATACAACAGATTCAGGGGTAAAGATTATACCTGTTGGTTGTTTAAAAGACTAAAAAACAGTCGCTTTGATTTTAAGCAAGGCGACTGTTTTTTAACATGGTGATATTTTTGACCTGTGTATAAATTTATTTGCATGGGAAAGCCCGTTTCATTAAATTATACAATCCGTGCAGATAAACGACATTTTGGTGGCCGCCACCTCCGCGGTTTACAGCATCTCCGCCCATGGTTTCATAATAAATGTGCGGAACATTATTTTTTTCCAAGGCCTTATGGTAAAGGATAGGATTGTTACCTACCGTTGTGTCATTTTTCCCTTTTACAATCATAACTAACGTGTTTTCTTTATAAGCATCCGGCAGTGTGAAAGTATCTTCGGTAAAAATCCCTTTTTCTGCACTATATGGGAGAACGCCAGGAGCGGGACAAAAGGCACCGATATAACCAAATTTATCCGGATGTTTAAATCCTGCATTCAAAGCTTCTCTGCCACCCATTGAGAATCCCCAGACGGCTGTATTGAGCCGGCCGGTTTTGACGCTGTAATGTTTGTTAATAGCAGGCATTAAGCAGTTTACGATATCGTTCACACAATTGTCATAGGCGTCATAAGTTTCTTGATTGTATCCTGCTCCCTGACCGGATTCATTGGCACAGATATTAGGGAAAACCATAATTACTTCTTCCATAACATCATTGGCATAGCCGTTCCAAACAACATCTGTGGCACCATCTTGAGCAAGATTATAGATGCCCCAGCCATAACCGTGTAAACCGTAGACAACCGGATATTTTTTCTTTGGATTGTATCCATCCGGAAGTCCAACTAAGGCTTTTCTTGTCACTGTTTTTCCTTTTGCTACAGCAGTGGACTCGTATTCGAATTCTTCTGTTGTTCCTTTTACTCCATCTTTTCTTAATGCACCTGCCGGAACAGTTACATTTGGTTTGAAAATATTTTTCATAAAATTGTAGAAACCATGCTGGTAAACTGCTTTTTCATGGTTGCCACTGCCGCTGCCGCTTGGATCACCACCCATCGTTTCGTAGTAAACATGAGGTGTGTTTGTTTTTTGCAGAGCCTGATGATACAAAAGTGGGTGCTGTTTTACAACATCATCTTTAAATCCTTTTGTTATCTGTACATAAGTGTCATTTAAATATTCGCTTGGCAGCGTAAATGTGGAATCCGTATAAAATCCGGGTTCAGTAACTCCATTCATCGTGTAAGGCAAAAGACCCGGAGCCGGACAAAAAGCACCAATGTAACCAAATAAATCCGGTCGCTCAAATCCAATTTGCAAACTTACACGTCCACCCATAGAAAAACCGCAGACAGCAGTATTTTCACGACCTGTCAGTGTAGAATATTTTTTGTTGATAGCAGGCATAAGGCATTTTGTTAAGTCATTAATAAAGTTGTCATAGGCTTTGTAATGCTCCAAACTAAAGCCGGTTCCTTTTCCTTCTTTGTTTGCACAAACATTAGCAAAAACAACAATGGCATCTTTCATATCATCATTTGCCATAGCGTTCCAGGCAACATATTGTGTATTGTCTCCGGTAAGAGAATATTCGTTACCGAAAATACCGTGCTGCATATAGATGACAGGGTATTTTTTTGATTCCGTGTATCCTTTTGGCAGTGCAACGCGTGCATGACGTTTTACGGTTTCGCCTTCTGACACTTCTGTAGAATCGTAGTAGAATTCTTCCAGAGTGCCACTGTTAGCCTCGTTTTTATTCATGAATCCGGATGGCAGATCAGAATAATCCGGATTTTCTTTTGGACGCGGGGTGGCAGTAGGCTTCGGAGAGCCGGTTGGAGTAGGGGGCAGTGTTGGTGTGGCTGATGCTGTTGGTGCAGTCGTTGGTTTTTCACCGGTATTTCCGGAATTTGTGGCTGCCGGCTGCGCACTTGCGATCGACTTTTTATTTGATACTTTGCTCTTTATTATAATTGTGACGACCCCAATCTTCTTAGTTTTTTTCTTAAGTTTTTCCTTTACGGTAATTTTTGTTTTTCCGGCTTTTTTTGCGGTAACAACTCCTTTTTTGTTTACCGAAACTTTTTTGTTAGAAGCCTTAAATGTGTACTTCGCTTTTTTCTTTTTTCCCTTTATTGTAATCTTTTTCTTTTGTCCTACGGTTAATGTGATTTTTGTTTTTGCTAACTTTGCCTTTGCAAAAACATCTGCCGAGAACGATGGGCTCAGGGCAGATGCTAAAAGTGCAAAGGACAAACTGAAGCAGAGAAATGTTTTTTTCATGTTTCAGAATCCCCTTTCTTTTTTACTTGAAAATACGTTTTAAGAAATTATACAAACCATGATGATAAACGGTTGACCAGTGACCGCCGTTTCCTTTGCCGGCTGGGTCGCCTCCCATTGTTACATAGTAGGAACATGGGATGCCGGCAGCCTTTAGTGCATTGTAATAATTGGTTGGATTACTGCCAACAACTGTGTCGGTAGCACCTTTTGTAATCTGAATATAAGTGCTGTTTATGTACTCATCGGCAAGTTTTAAATCTGCCTTTGTAAGCATGTCACCGCCATCTAAAGCACCCGGTGCCGGGTTAAATAATCCGATACCGCTAAATAAATCAGGACGTCTTATACCAATGTTCAATGTCTCGCGTCCGCCCATAGAAAATCCACAAACCGCCGTGTTTTCTCGTCCGGTCAGTGTGGAATATTCTTTATTAATGGCAGGCATTAATACTTTTGTTAAGTCATTAATGATGTAGTCATAATAAGAGGCTGTTTTTGCATCTGTATTAAAATTGCTTTTTCCTTCTTCGTTACAGCATACACATGGGTAAACGACGATACATTCTTTGACATCACCATTGGCAATGGCATTCCATACCACATACTGTGTACCTGCACCATCGTTAAGAATTCCGTTTCCGACCATGGATTCCGGCGTGTCACTTAATCCGTGGAGCATATAAACAACCGGATATTTTTTCGTTTTTGAATAGTCTTTTGGAAGAACAACCATAGCATAGCGGTCAATTGGTGTCTTTTTTGCAGATTCATCGTCACTGATGTATTCTGTTGATTCATATTCAAAGCGTTCTACTTCTCCTTTGTTAGCCTGATTTTTTGCGGTATAACCTTTTGGAATATTCGAAAATTCAGGGTTCTCAGGAAATGGAGTAGGAGTGACTTTTGGAGTCGGTGTTGCAGTAGCGGTAGCGGTAGCGGTCGGTTTGGCAGTAGGTTCATTGCTCGGAGACGCCGCCGGGGTAGCTGTAACGACAGGTGTTGGCGTATTAAGTGCCGGAACTGTCGTGTTTTGTGCTATTTTCTTTTTGATAGTAACCGTAATGGTTCCCACCTTTCTTGTTTTTTTCTTCAACTTCTCTTTTACTGCAATTTTAACTTTGCCGGCTTTTTTTGCCGTGATAACGCCGGATTTACTTACGGAAGCTTTTTTGTTGGAAGCTTTGAAAGAATATTTTGCTTTTTTCTTTTTTGATTTTATCGCAATCTTTTTCTTTTGTCCAACGGTTAATGTAAGTTTCTTTTTGACCAGTTTTGCTTTTGCAGCCGCCGTTGCCGGAGTAAAGGCACTAAGTGTCGATACGGCAAGCGCAAAGCATAAACCGATGCTGATGGTTTGTTTTTTTAATATGTTCATGATAAACCCTCCTCATATAATCTAGTAGTTATACTTTAGCATAGCGTGATTAGTATGAACATGATTTATCATGTCCAAAATATGAATTATTCACGCTTTTTGATGGTTGGGGTGGACTTTCCACAAAACTTATTGAAACACCCCTTGATATGTGTTAATATATGACATATACCGCATGGTAAATTTTGTAAACGTAATTTACCAATTTGTTTTGACGAAAGAACATAAATCAAATGAAGCAAAAAAGGAGGAATCTTTGTGAAAAGAAGAAAAACAAAACGTCTGCTGGCAGGATTACTTGCACTGGTAATGGTGCTTTCCCTGTGCGAGATTACGCTGGGGCAATCCACACCGGCTAAGGCAGCAGTTAGTTTGCAAAATCCAATCACCGATGGAAATGGTGTAACAACATGGGATTGTATCTATTTTGGAAACTACTATCAAAGTAACAGTTCAACAAAAGAACCAATTAAATGGCGAGTCCTTTCCGTAAATGGAAATGATGCTTTTTTGCTGGCAGACCAAAACTTGGATGCTAAACCGTATAACGAGAAATCTACGGATGTAACATGGGCAACCTGTACCCTTCGTACCTGGTTGAATGATGCATTTTTAAATACGGCATTTACATCGGCGGAACAGGTGGCAATCAAAAATACAACAGTTGTGAACGATGACAATCCATATTATGATACAGAAGGTGGAGAGAATACCACAGATAAAGTGTATCTTTTGTCCATTGCAGAAGCAAGTAATACGGCTTATGGATTTAATGGCGAGTTTGGAACCGAAAGCGAAACAAGAGAAGCAAAAAATACAGCATATGCAAAAGAGTGCGGAGCGTGGACGTCCACGAGTACGGAGTACGAGGGGAACGGCTGTTGGTGGCTGCGGTCGCCGGGCGACTATAGTGATCTTGCATCCAGTGTGAGTGACGATGGCTACGGCTATGGCCTTGATGATGTCTACAAGGATATTATTGCGGTTCGACCCGCTTTGCATTTAAATCTTTCCTCTTCTACTCTTTGGAGTTATGCAGGAAAAGTTACCTCGGAAGGGGGAGGTGGCTCGTCACAGGCAACACCGACACCGGCTGCAACAGAACCACCGGTAGTATCCGACCGTGATGAATCACTTGGCACTGTTACAAAGGGAGCCGACCTTTCTCTTGGTTCCAACAAATCCGGAAAGTTAAGTGCGGAAGTGAGTGAATTCTTTCCTGCCAACTGGAGTTTAGGCGCATCGGTATTTCCGGTTACACTGTCTCAGAAAACAAAGGCGGATGGCAGTTATTCCGTGAAGATGGCAATCGGTGTTGGTAAAACCAACATGCTGGATTCCAAAACGGAGTGGAGCAGATACAAGCAGGTCGTGAATGACGCAGAGAAATATGCTTCTCTTACCGGTTTGTTATATCGGTATGCTCCAGAAAAAAGGTCTACTTATTCAGTGAGCAAATTTAAGAAGAAGCCAAGCTTATCTGCGGTAGGATATATGGAACAGGAATACGATAAGTATGGAAATCTGATTTCCTCCACCGGCAAGATAGCACCGGAATTGGCTTGGAAGGCAAGTACAAATTGGCAGTTTGCGTCACCGATTGGACCGTGGTATGCGTCATTGGCAGGTGGCGGAAAAATTGCAGGACAATTGGGACCGAAATATACATTTTCCACAAAGAAATGGACGCTAGATGGAAAACTGAGTTTAAAACCGGAAATCTCGTTGGAAGGCGGCTATGGAATTAATAAGATTATAACTGCAGGAGTAGGAGGAAAATTGCAGGTTGATGTGCAGTTTCTTCCAAAGTCATCCTGCTCAGCAACCGCCTCGGCATATATTCATTTGTACTGTGCATTTCTGGTGGATTGGCAGCATGATTTGAAAAGTACAACCTTTAAATTTTGGGGAAATCCCAATAAATTCAATCAGAATAATGACGGCTGGACATGTTCTTTGATTGATGATTCATTTGCAGAGAAAACATCTGCATGGAACCACAAGGCAGCCAGTCAGCCGATTGCGAAATTAAAGCAGAACGGTCAGACGGACAGCATGACGGAATCGACTTTGCAGAGCGGAATCCTCACCAGTTCGCTGCCGATTATTAGGGAAATCAATGGAACGAAGGTTATGATTTTCCAAGGATATGACAGTGAGCGCAGTGAGTTAAACCGTACGGTGTTACAGTATTCGGTCTGCAAAAACGGCTCGTGGACAACGCCAAAAGCGGTTTTGGATGATGGAAACGCCGATATGTACGCAGACATGGCAGTGACAGATGGCAAGCTGGTACTGGCATGGCAGAAGGAAAAGTCGGAAATCGAAGGCAGCGTAAGTGACGGTGCCAACACCATTTTAAATGACGTGGCGAAGAAATCCGAAATCTGGACAGCTGTTTTTGATGAGGCATCCGGTACATTTACACAGACCACACAGCTTACGAACAACGACAAACCGGATATGATGCCGAAAGTCAGTGAGGGAAGCGATGGTGCTGCCGTTACATGGCTTCGAAGTTCTTCCGAGGATTATGTCGAGAACGAGGGAACTACCACGATTTGTCGACAGACGATCGGCTCTTCCAAAGTGCAGGAGATTGCCTCTACGACGAAGGAAGTAAAAGAGTATGCGGTCTATGAAGAAGATGGTACAAACCATGCTGTTTATTTGACGGAAGATGAAAACGGAGAATCGCAGATTTGTGATGAGGCAGATAAAACGCTTATTTCTTCCGGAGAAGACGAGGGAATCATTGCCGGACTGCAGTATGCGAACGGCAAGCTGCTTTATAACCGTAATGGAAAGATGTATGAGTTAAAGGATGGCGAAGGGACAGAGCTGACCGATGATGAAAACAGTATTCCGTCTTCTGCGATTTATTGTAAAAATGGTGATTACGAAGGATTTGTATGGATTGCAAATGATGATGAGACCGGCGAAGGAAGCATAAAAGTTTCCATGAAAACCGAGGATGGTTTTTCAGAACCGGTTACGGTGTATACCGGAAAAGACAAGCGAATTCAGTATTTATCTCCGGTGTTGGAGAGTGACGGTCAGTGGGAGTTTGCTGCCAATGTATTGAACCAGAGCACAAACTTAAATGAACTGCTTGTGATTTCAAAAACGCCGCAGACTGAATTGACCTTAGCAGGTGCTTCCATTGATGAGTACGATGTGGAGGATGATTTGACTGCCGTTCACTATTATGCAGCCAATACGGAATTAACTCCGATTGATGAATTGATTGTAAGGATTCAATTGGAAGATGGTACGGAGGTTGAAAAGACGATATCGCAGACCGTTCAGCCGGGCGAGACAGTAGCAGGTACGGCTTACATGGATTTGTCGGATGTGACGAATCCGCAGACTGCATCGGTGTATGTCTATGCAAAAGGACAGACCGACCTCACAAAGAATCAGGTATCCGTATCCGTCGGAAAATCGGATATCCGGTTAACAAACACGGTAGAAGAAAAAGGCAGTCAGGCGGTTATCACGGCAACCTTAGAAAATGTCAGTGACCGCACCGCAACAACTACATTGAAACTTTACAGTGATGAGAAGAAATCCAAGCAGTTGTATACGTCAGAAGAAATTTCCGTAGAACCATGGAAGCGTGTGACAAAGACCATTACTGTGAATAAGAGTGATTTGTCATACAATGCAAATCAGGCGGTTTATATGCTGCTTCATGCGGATGTGGCAGAGGGTGACTGTGATGAGTCCAATAACGACAGTTATGCGATTTTGTATCAGGCAAAGACAAACACGAATACAAATACCAATTCGCAGACATCTTCATCCGGAACGGCAAACGCCGGAAAGAAGCAGTCCACACCAAGCAAAACGGTAAAAGTAAAAGCACCTTCCAAAGTTAAACTTACCTCAGCTAAAAATGGAAAGGGTAAGAAATTTATCGTAAAGTGGAAGAAAGTCACTGGTGCCAAAGGCTATCAGCTTCAGTATGCTATGAACAAAAAGTTCAAAAAGAAAAAAAGCGTACAGACAAAGAAAACCAAGTACACCATTAAGAAACTGAAAAAGAAGAAAACATATTACATTCGAGTTCGTGCCTATAAGATGAATGGAAAGAAAAAAGTGTACGGTAAGTGGAGCACGGTGAAAAAAGTTAAGATAAAGAAGTAATATAAGACGGGTTTTGAAAAACTTTGAGCGTAGAACGCCCCTCCCATTGGCGGTGTCGTTTTACGCTCTTTTTATATGCCGGAATTTGGTTTGTTTGGCACGATTTAAGGTTCTTTTTGAGGGGCGTAAGTCGCCTGACGATTGTAAGTAAATATATTGACTTCGCACTTTGATTGTGCTAGTATATATACAAACAAGGGTGGGGCGCAGATGTTCTCCTTGTAGTGATAGAAATAAAAGAATTTA
>UMBV01057256.1_pt1 | contig 14342 bp, 10 predicted proteins | sample 1964061 | NCBI WGS metagenome assembly UMBV01 (sample SAMEA4835951, study PRJEB28245) | human gut metagenome | biome: gut microbiome; material: fecal sample | place: Denmark | collected 2008
TTTGTTTTTCTCGTGCCATTAGAGAACGAGCAGCCTGCGAAAGCAGGCGGTAGAGCGCGTCAGCGCGGGCTCGTGATCGAAGGAGAGAAGCGCGAGCGGGGACAGCCGAGCTGTTCATCGCAAAGGGCGAAGCCGGTTGCTGATAACCGGTTTATTCTGACATGTTGGTTTGATCTTGTTATTTCTTTTATTATTCTGATGTTTCTAGTTCAATTCTACACAAGATTCCAGGCATGTACGCAATTTTTCACAAGGAGGTGATTGAACAGCTGAATAAGGCTTATAAAAGTATATAAATTATAGGTGTATCAGCACAGACATTACGAAATTGGGATTCTAATGGAAAACTTCATCCGCATCATACTACAACAAGTGGTTATAGGTATTATTCCGATGAACAGCTCAACCAGGTAATGAATGTAAAGCCTAAAAACCGTATTATCATTGGATATTGTCGTGTTTTAAGCCACAAACAAAAAGATGATTTAGAATGACAGATTGAGATTATTGACAATACTGAAGAATCTGAGCAACAAGAACTCGTTGAAGATTTAGTACAGATAATCACAGTATTTAGCTGCAAGTTACAAGGAAAACGAGCGAATAAAGCGAAGAAACTTATCCGAGAATTGATGCAGGAGGAGACCGATGGTAAAAGCCATAAAAGTAATGTTGATCCCAAATAATGTACAACAAACTAAGCTGTTTCAGTACGCAGGTGCTTCAAGATTTGCTTATAACTGGGCTTTGGCCAGGGAAAAGGAAAACTATGAAAAAGGTGGCAGATTTATTCCAGATACGGAGCTTAGAAAAGAATTTACAAGGCTTAGAAATTCTGATGAATATGCATGGCTGCTAAACGTTTCAAACAATGTAACTAAGCAGGCAATTAAAGATGCCTGCTCAGCCTATAAAAACTTTTTCAAGGGTTTACAACGGTACCCAAGGTTTAAGGCGAAAAAGAAATCAATGCCTAAATTCTATCAAGATAATATCAAGATACAGTTTCGTGATACGCATGTTAAATTTGAAGGATTTTCTTTCAGCAGGAAAGCTAATAAACAAAAGCTGAACTGGGTAAAACTTGCTGAACATGGACGTATTCCCACAGATGCTAAATATAGGAATCCGAGAGTATCCTTTGATGGATTGAATTGGTGGATTAGAGTATGTGTGGAATTCCCAGACTGCAGGGACAGGTCTAATCATGATGGAATCGGTATAGACCTTGGAATTAAGGATTTGGCGATATGTTCTGATGGTAACACCTACAAGAATATAAACAAAAGCCAGACTGTTAAGAAGCTGGAGAAATGCAAGCGTAGATTGCAACGCAGCGTATCTCGTAAATATGAACACAATAAGAAAGGAGGAAGTTACTGTAAAACTAACAATATAGTAAAAAAAGAAAAACTTTTACTTAAAGTAAATCACAGATTAGCAAATATCCGAAAAGATTATTTGAATCAGACCACATCTGAAATCGTAAATCGAAAACCAAGATTTATCTGTATCGAAGATTTAAACGTTAGTGGGATGATAAAAAATAGACATTTATCTAAAGCGGTTCAGAATCAGGGATTCTTTGAATTTCGTAAACAGTTGGAATACAAGTGTAATGATAGAGGTATTCAGCTCATTGTGGCTGATAGATCTTATCCATCATCCAAACGTTGTAGTTGCTGTGGGAAAATAAAAAAGGATTTGAGATTATCTGATAGAACATATAAATGTGAATGTAGAAATGTTATAGATAGAGATTTCCAGGCATCACTAAACATAAAAGCTTATGGAGAACAATTTGCAAGCTAACACTTAAATGTTAATGCAAATATGTACGGATGCGTTAATTCGGAATTTACGCCTATGGAGAGTACAAGAACTTGTGAGTAGATAGGTATTTATGCCATCAAAAGCATACTCGTTGAAGTAGGAATGAAACATAAAAGTTTATAACTTTTTATAAGTTTTCAGTAACGGGAGAATGGACGACACACAAAAAATGGAATATGCGAGGGCGTTTCTGCAAAAGGAGGTAGAGTCAGAATTTCCTTACCCGTTTCAGATCCTGGCGGAGGAGGACAGTTTTTTATTCTGCTTTAAAAATGGATGCAGGGACTGCTGTGCTCGTTTAAAGGCGACAAAAGGGATGCTCGATAGGCTCTGCAGCGGGGATAAAAAGGTGCAGAAGCAGGAAAAAGAGCGGATGCTTCGGGTTCTTGAGGCAGCAGTGGAAGCGCAGGAAAATACGGCTCTTTCAGAAAAAAGTGAGTACGGAAAAATGAAAAATATGCTGATTCTTCGTCCGCTCAATCTGGATTTTTACCGAAGCGAGCTTGTAAACGTGCCGTATATCCGCATCGGGGATGTAGCGCTGGTGCTGTACTGCGTTTTATCTCATCTGGGAGGAGATTATTTTACGACGAAGGTGTACCGGGATCAGGTTCAGAAATGGATGGTCCCCGAAGCGGAGGTAATGCGGGCGGCGCTGGTCAATACGAGCTTTTTGTATCCGCCGCGGCTGTATTCGATCCAGTGCCTGATGGGCTGGGACGGAAAGCGGTACGAGAACGGCATTTTTATGGGGGAGGACGACGAACAGAAAATCCCGCCGGGCATGCGCAGCTATCTGTTGACAAATACGCTGGAAATCAACGGAGCGATTGCCGTTTTTTATCCGGGTGTTGCGGAGAAAATTGCGCAGGATCTGGGCGGTGACTTTTATATTGCGTTCACGAGTATTCATGAGGCACAAATTCATGGCGTCGGAATGATTTCTCCGGAAATAGTGGAGTACAGTTTGCAGGAGACGAACCGGGAATGTACCAGACCGGAGGAGGTTCTGTCCAATCATGTATATCTTTACAATCAGGAGAAAAAGACATTTTCAATGCTTATGGACGGCGATTTTCTGGAGGTAGAACATGAAGAATAGACGGGGAGAGTATCTGTATTTTTGCAGCGCAGAGCAGGACAGCCTGTATGCGTTGACGCTTTTTCGGAAAAAAGAAAAACAGGGAACGTTAAACGTACAGGAGACAGGATTGCTTCTCTGCATGGAACAACGCGCCGAAGACAGCTGGATTTATTTGATGCCTGCGGCGGTCTATGCGGCTGCCAACCAGAAAGGTGCGAGAAGCTGGATGAACCGGCAGAAGCAGGAGAAAATAGATCTCTGGAATGAGAAGGGGATTGCATGGATGCGCCGATATCCGGTATTTTTGGAGCAGTTTGGCTGGAAACAGCGGCGCTACGCGATTCTGGCAGCGGGAATTTTTGAGCAGCTGGAAGAGGAATCCATGGACGAGTTTGAAAAAGGAAAAAATCAGGTTTGCCATTTTTTACAGGGAAGCTGGGGATTTCTCTGGAAGCGTATGCAGCAGTGCGACAGGCTGAGTGTGCAGGAATGGAAAGAAATGAAAGCGCCGTGGAAGGATTCTGTGCGGATGGACTGCGCGATGTCCGGCATCCTTTTATTGATGGCACAGCTTCTGAAAAAAGAACTGGAAGAGCGCGACCGGCTCTGCGTGGGATTTATGAAGCTGCAGCAGTTCACACAGGAGAGCCTGCGAACAAATGGTATCGCTGCGAAGCAATCTGCAAAGGTATCGGGAGCTGAACCAGTGGATGCACGCGGTACAGAAATCCGTTCTGTGGGCGTTGGTACGAATCCCACCGCGCTTGTCGAAACCGAAAAGATGGGATGGCTGTTCCAGAAATTTCGCAATCCGGAGCGCCCTGCTTATATCCATGAAAAAGGGCGGATTTCCAGTGAATGGCTGGAACAGCTGCATCAGATTATGGAGCTGGCGGGACTTCCGGCAGGAACATTTGAAGCGGTCAGCCTTTCTGCGCAGGAGGTAAACGGCCTTGTAAATCTGATGGGAGAAAAGCTGACTGCGCGCCAGTATATGACGTTTCTGATGTTGTATTCGGTGTCGCGGGAGCTTGCACAGGCAGGGCGCACGGCAGCAGCGCTGCAGTTTATCCAGACATCCCGCCTGAGGGGAGCATCGCCAGCTGCGATGGGGACAGGGATGACAGCGGCGGCACTGATGTCAGGCGGGGCTGGTGCAATGGTGGCGGAGCGAAGCAGGTACGGAGTAAGAAAAATGTCAGATGCAGATGGAAATCTGGTGTCTGCAGAGCAGCTGGCTTTGTATACACAGTCCGTGCCGCAGGCGTCACAAAGCAGCTATTGATCGTACGAGGTTCCTTCGGTGTAAGGCGCCTGCGGAATGGAGATTTTTACGCAAGATAGCAGAACATAAACACAAAATGACACAGGCTGCCGGCCATGACGAACAAATGAAAAATTTCGTGTAAGCCGAACATCGGATGCCGTGCGTCAAACAGAGGCAGCCTGAGCGCGTAGATAATGCCGCCTGCAGTATAGATCAGTCCGCCGGCGAGCAGCCATAAAAAGGCGTGAAGCGGAAGGAGGGAAAACAGCTGTCCCAGAACGGACAGGCAGCTCCAGCCCATTGCGATATACAAAACAGAGGAAAACCATTTTGGACAGGTGATCCAGAAGCCTTTGATAAAAATTCCAACCAGCGCGATTCCCCAGACTGCGGCAAGCAGCATCAGACCAGAGGGCTTTGGCAGGGTCAGCAGGCATACCGGCGTATAGGTCCCTGCGATCAGGACGAAAATCATCATATGATCCATTTTCCGAAAGATACGCAGAATGCGCCCGGAGCAGTTGACAGAATGGTATATCGTGCTGGCGGCATACAATAAAACCATGCTGATCATAAAAACTGTCATTGCAGTGAGGCTTTTTGCACCGGAGTGGACAGCTGCGCGGACTAACAGCGGGACAGCTGCGCAGAGAGCGAGCAGCATGGCGATAAAATGGGTGAGTGCGCTTCCGGGTTCCCGAATGGTTATGTTCATAGTAGTACCTCCTCCTTACATTTGGATACAATGGAATGCGTATTTTGCGGGCATTCTGTGTCAGGGATAGCAGAATGTTCGTTTAACAAGCAATGTGGCATTACAAAATATTATACGTAGTATTTAAAACTACATATAATATATGCAGATACTACATGAAAAGTGACAAAATGTCAAGAAGAGATGATAGAAAAAAGTTACCGTTCACACGCGTCATTCGCAAAAGCGCATCTTCGATGCTTTCCGCCGCTTTGCAGCTCTTTTTGCTCATAAAATGGCGCTCCCTTCGTACCCTTCTGAGTTCAGATTTTCGTGCAAGCACGGAATCTGAACCCAGAAGGATACGAGTGAACTGTGACATAAAAAAAGAAACGAGCAGACCGCATTAGCAAATGCCGTACGGTTCTCGTTTCCGTTTCTATACTATATGATATTTAAGATGTCGGGGCAAAAGTCCCCGACCTTGATGCCTGCTTTCAATCCTCCTCAATCACCTGGATTTCCAGGTAATCGAAGTCAATTTCCTCAACAAAAGAATCCTGGCGGAAGCGTGTTTTGGCATGGCGGCGGAAATCATTGATATTGCTGTCGAGCCAGATTGGTTTGCCGAGGTCGAACTGCATGCAGACCTCCTGCAGCGCGTCGAAAACCTTATGGGTTCTGGTTTCTTCGCGGTCGTCGCAGATGACGGTATCTTTTAGCATGTGGTTATTTTGAAATGTGCGCGCCCATAAACGGAACATGAAAAATCTCCTTTGATGTGAAAGCTGTTTACGTCAGTATAGCATAAATCCCGGAGGAAGTGCATAAATATATTTGTGTAGTGAAAAACCGGAGGAAGATTGGGCGGAATATCTAAAATTTTAATGAAATCCGTCTGTTTCCGCATCGGGTATGCTATAATAAAATTATCAAGAAAAGAGAGGCCGAAGGTATGGAACTTTTATTGGATGCAGAAAGCCAGATCGAAACGTGGCAGGAAGTGATATTGGTTTATAATGCCGCCCTGAAACAGATTAATACGAAGCTGGAAATTTTAAACGACGAATTTCAGCACGTTCATCAATATAATCCGATCGAACATATTAAATCCAGAATTAAGACTTCGGAGAGTATCGTAAAGAAGCTACGCAGGCATGGATATGAATCCACGATCGAAAATATGGTGAAGTATGTCAATGATATTGCGGGAATCCGTGTAATTTGTTCTTTTACATCGGATATTTACAGAATCGCGGAGATGATTCGACTGCAGAATGATATTCATGTCATCGCAGTCAAGGATTACATTCGCCTGCCGAAAGCGAGCGGCTATAAGAGCTATCATATGCTCGTGACCGTTCCGGTATTTTTGTCTGACCGCACTGTTGATGTAAAGGTGGAGATTCAGATCCGGACGGTAGCGATGGATTTCTGGGCGAGCCTGGAGCACAAGATCAATTACAAATTCGAGGGCAATGCGCCGGAGCATGTTAAGCGAGAGCTGATCGAATGTGCAGGCATGGTATCTGCACTTGATAACCGGATGCAGGAGCTGAACGAAGAGATTAAGGCATTAAGCAAGGAAGACACGGATGGAGCCTGACGGCTGACCGATCCTGTCAGGGTTCGCTTTATTCATGACAATAGAATGCTCGCAGAGCGTGCATTCTATTGTTTTTGAAAAACTTTTATGGTATTGAGGCAGTTCGGACGCGGATGCGATCGGGCTGCTTTTTTATTGGCTAGAAACTGCGTTTCTAGCCAATAAAAAACGCTCCGCGAGGATCGCACTGCGGCGGAGAGGAATAGTGTCGCTTACGCGACCCGCCGCAGGCGTAGAATCCTGCGTTGCAGGATTTTATTTTTATCGGATAAAAACTGCGCTTCTATCCAATGAAAAACGCTCCGCGAGGATCGCACTGCGGCGGAGAGGAATGATGTCGCTTACGCGACCCGCCGCAGGCGTAGAATCCTGTAAGACATGAAACGGAAAATTTCCCCCTAAAAATGAGGAGTGCCCAGGGCCTCCCGGCACCTGGGCTATTATGAAAAAATTATCTGTGTTTCCTTTGGTAGATCGTTAAGTTCTGTTCCTTAACGACAAACTCAGTATAGCAATTAAATATGAACAAATTATGAACACAATGTTAATATGTAGTTAATTAGCACAAAAACTCGAAAGGCATAAAAGAAAAACAGTGCAAAATAAATAAAACATTACAGTTCACTCGTACCTTTTTGCAAGCAGATTTCATGCTTGCATGAAAATCTGCTTGCAAAAAGGTACGAAGGGAGCGCCACTTTATGAGCAAAAATGAGCTGCGAAGCAGCGGAGAGCGTCGAAGACGCGGTTCATGACAATAGAATGTTCGCGAAGCGTACATTCTATTGTATTGCGAATGGCGCGTGTGAACAGTAGCAATAAAACAAAAGCACTGGAAGAACCTCCGTTTTGATCTTGTTTCAAAATGGTAATAATGATACAATAAAACAGAGTATACACTGTTGTAAAAAATGCGATTTTGGGGGAAAGGATACTTTGCCCCGGGACACAGGATTGGGAACGGAACAGACAGAGAGGAAAATACATGCAGGATTTGGAAGCAAAGCGTTTGAGAGAATCGCTTGTAGAATACGAAAATTACTTAAATGAGATCCGTCAGGTTACACGAAAAAATGTGGAAGCTTTGGATGTGATTCAGAAATATACGGATCAGAGCGCTGCCGGAATGCAGAATCTGGCGGAGCAGAGCATTGAAGGAATCCAGCGTGTGACGACGGAGAGCGCCGGCGGACTGCGCAAAATTATCGAAACCGGCACGAGCAATTTAAGCCGGATGGCAGAGGGAAGCCAGGACAGCATCAACCGCACCGCACAGGAATGTATGGTTAGACTGCAGAACTATACAAAAGAAGGACTGCTGCGCCTCGACGAAGCACAGCAGAAAAATCAGGAAACTGCAGAGCAGGTCAGTCAGATTGAACAGGCGATCCTGGAGCATATGGATGAGATCAAGCAGCTCTTAAAGCAGTCCGATGATTTTACCCATAAGGAAAACGTAAAGGTATACCGCAACGTACAGGCGGTTGTCGTAGATGAAGTAAAGAAGCAGACCGAAGCGATAGCGGCACAGAATGACGAACTTGTCCGTCGCAATGAGCATTTGCAGAAGCAGGGCAGAGGACTCAGACCTCTGATGATTATTACCCTCGTGACCGCGCTGGCGAATATTGTTCTGGCAGCGGCGCAGATTGCAGGGCTGTTTTAATGGGCCGCGTAAACTGGCGGCCGGGCAATATGCTTTACCCGCTTCCGGCGGTCATGGTTTCGGTTGCGGACAAAGACGGAAAGCCGAATATTTTCACCGTTGCATGGACAGGTACGGTCTGTTCCAATCCGCCGATGGTGTCTATTTCGGTGCGTCCGGAAAGATATTCCTATCATTGTATTGAAGAGACAGGAGAATTTGTCATTAACCTGACGACGAAGGAATTGACGAAAGCAGCAGATTTTTGCGGCGTCAGAAGCGGTCGGGACGTGGACAAATTTGCAGAAATGAATCTGACACCGTGGCCGGGACAGAAAGTGTCGGTACCGCAGATCGCGGAAAGCCCGGTCAGCCTGGAATGCCGCGTGACGCAGAAGATAGAGCTCGGCAGCCACACGATGTTTGTGGCAGAGGTCGTTTCGGTCAGTGTGGACGAGAAGTGGATGGATGAAACGGGACGGTTTCATCTGGAAAAAGCGGACCCGATCGTGTACTCCCACGGCACATATTACGGACTTGGGGAAGCAATTGGGACGTTCGGCTACAGCGTAGCCAAAAAGAAAAAGAAGAAAAGATGAACAGATTGAAGAAATATAGAGGACTGATCAAAAAGACCTGGTTTGCGACGACGGGAATCACATTGCTGGTACTCCTTTTTGGTGTGCCGTCTTTTCCACGATTTCAGAAAACAGGCGATAATTTTTATAAAGTCAGCATCAACGGAACGGAAATTGGCAACAGCAGCGACCCGGAGGAGGTAGAAAGGCTTGTTGCCGAGGCGCGCCGCGAAATCACTGAAACAGAAGGTACGATGGTATATATCCCGGTTGAAATCACTTCCGAGGGGCAGGAGCTGCTTTTTGGAAATACAGACAGCCGGCACAACTTATATAAAGCGATTTATGATGTTTTAAAAAGCAGCATTTCCACAACGCTGCAGCATGCTTATACGGTAAAAATCAACGAATATACGGTAAACCTGGGCAGCAGCAGTGACGTTCGGGCACTTTTACAGGCTGCACTTGACCGGTACGATACAGAACATGCCTATCGTGCAGATATTGTGATTGACCCGGACAGACAGCTGAACGTCCTGACGACTTCGGTTTCCAAAAAAGACGACAGCACCGGACAGCTGCAGCACGCAGCGGGGGAAGGTGCCGGGGCGGAACGCTTTTTTGACGAGCTGTTTGAAGAGATTGAGCCGGATCAGGGAACGGTGGATTTTTCCCAGATGGAATACGGCACGGTTTCCGTCGATTTCGGTGATACGGTCGAGATCGTGGATGCCTATTTGATGGAAAACGAGATCACGCCGCTGGAAACCGCGATTTCCGAGGTGACGGCGGATCAGCAGAAAGAGCAGATTTATGAAGTAAAGGCGGGAGATACGCTTTCCCAGATCGCAGAGGATAACGGTTTGACGATTGCAAATCTCGTTGCGATCAATCCAACCTTGGACAATGAAAATTCTGTCATCCGTACCGGTGATGAGCTGATCATCACCGTACCGGAGCCGGAGCTTTCTGTTGTGCATACGGAACAGATTTATATGGAAGATACCTACGAAGCAGATGTGGTATATATCGACAATGACGAATGGTATACGACAAAGACAGAGCTGCGTCAGCAGCCCTCTGCAGGTTTCCGAAAAGCAGCGGCACTTGTGACTTATCGAAATGATGCTGTGGAATCACAGGAGATTTTGAAGGAAGAGGTTATCGTAGAGGCTATTCCGAAGATCGTGGAGCGCGGAACCAAGGTTCCACCGACCTATATCAAGCCGATTTCCGGAGGACGGCTTTCCTCTGGCTTTGGCGGCAGAAAAGCACCCAAGAAGGGAGCGTCCACGAATCATAAGGGAATTGACTGGGCAACTCCCATCGGTACGGCGGTCATGGCATCCAGCGGCGGTACGGTTACAAGGGCAGGCTGGGGCAGCGGCTATGGCTACGTCGTTTACATCCAGCATGCGGATGGCAGAGAAACCCGCTACGGACACTTGAGCAAGGTTTTGGTCAGCGTCGGACAGAAGGTCAGCCAGGGGCAGAAAATTGCCCTGAGCGGAAACACGGGCCGAAGCACCGGACCGCACCTGCATTTTGAAATCCGGATTAACGGACAGGCAGTGAACCCGCTGAATTACCTGAACTGAAAGTTTTAGTTTACAAATGAAGTGGAATATGCTATAACCACAAGGACGGTAAAGGATTCTTTTTGCCGTTTTTGACGTGCATAAACGACGAAAAACAGAAGAAGATTATAATAAATAGATGCTGCGTGCAGAGGCTGCATGCGCAGCAAAACAGATTTGAAAATAAAATTCAGGGATTTCTTTTTTCAGGCGCTGAAAGAGGAAATTGATGCGATGGACAGGCTGCCTGTGCAGCAGAAATAAGAGGAAATATGGAACAGTATGCAATCAATGGCGGAAATCCGCTGGTCGGCGAGGTTGAAATCGGGGGCGCAAAAAATGCGGCGCTGCCGATTCTGGCTGCTTCTCTGATGACGGATGAGACCGTACTGATCGAAAATATGCCGGATGTACGGGATACGAACATCCTTTTGGACGCGATGGCGGGGATTGGCACTCATGTGGAGCGGGTTGACCGTCACACCGTTAAAATTAACGGTTCTCTGATTCATGACTTAACGGTTAATGGTGATTCTGTCAAGAAAATCAGGGCATCCTATTACTTTTTGGGAGCCCTTCTTGGAAAATATAAAAAGGCTACAGTTGTACTGCCGGGCGGCTGCGATATCGGCTGCCGTGCAATCGACCAGCATATCAAAGGGTTCAAGGCACTGGGCGCGACGGTTGAGATTGCGCATGGCATGATTACGGCGGAAGCGTCCCATCTGTGCGGTGCGCACATTTATCTGGACGTTGTCAGTGTCGGAGCGACAATCAATATCATGATGGCTGCAGCGCTGGCAGAGGGCAGAACAACGATCGAAAATGCTGCAAAAGAACCTCATGTTGTGGATCTGGCGAACTTTTTAAACAGCATGGGAGCCAATATCAAGGGCGCAGGTACGGATGTGATCCGGATCCGTGGTGTAGAGCGACTGCATAAGACGGAATATCCGATCATCCCGGATCAGATCGAAGCCGGCACGTTTATGTTTGCTGCCGCTGCGACGCACGGCGATGTGACGGTCAAAAACGTGATTCCGAAGCATCTGGAATCCATTTCTGCAAAGCTGTCGGAAATCGGCTGTGAAGTGACAGAGTCGGATGATGCTGTCCGGGTAGTGGCTTCCAGACCGCTCAAACATACACAGGTAAAGACTCTGCCGTATCCGGGCTTTCCGACGGATATGCAGCCCCAGATCGCGGTGACGTTGGGTCTGTGCTGCGGCACGAGCATTGTAACAGAGAGTATTTTTGAAAATCGTTTCCGCTATGTGGACGAGCTGATCCGCATGGGCGCAAGCATTAAGGTGGAAGGAAATACTGCGATCATCGACGGCGTTTCCCGATATACCGGAGCGAGCATCAATGCGCCGGATCTGCGTGCCGGAGCAGCGCTTGTTATCGCAGCGCTGGCAGCGGAAGGAATGTCTGTCATTGACGATATCCGTTATATCGAACGCGGATATGAGGATTTTCCAGCAAAATTACAGAGCCTCGGCGCCCAGATCGAAAAGGTGGAATCCGAACGGGAATTGCAGAAATTCCGCTTAAAGATTGGCTGAGACACTTTTCATAAATTGTCCTGTTGACAAATACAGGGCGCTATAGTATTTTAAATGAGTACCTGATAAGAAAATTCAATATTGTGCCTTCTCTTATTCAGAGTGGTGGAGATACATAGGATCTGTGAAGCCACGGCAACCCCGTTTTTTCGGAAGGTGCCAGCCTGAGCGAGTAGAAGTCCCGTTTCCGGGACGGAAGCAATCGAACAATAAGAGGATTTGATTATCAAACTATCGGATCCGCTTTTTAGCGGATCTTTTTTGTTTCATAGGAAAATACGTCCTATGAAATAAAAAGCGCTCCGCGAGGATGCGCACTCGGCGCAAGGGTAGATGGTTGCTAAAGCAACCGCGCCTCGGCGCGAGAATGTGCCAGGGCACATTCTTTTTTGTACAGGAAGCTTTGTTTCCAATACAAAAATGCTCTACAGAAAAGAATCCTGTAGAGCAGGATCCTATTTTTCACAGCAAATATCTAAGGAGGAACAGATGGAAAAACGTTTATTTACTTCTGAGTCTGTAACAGAAGGACATCCCGACAAAATGTGCGATGCCATTTCCGACGCAATTCTGGACGCACTGATGGAAAAAGACCCGATGAGCCGTGTAGCCTGCGAGACAGCAAGCTGTACCGGTTTCGTACTGGTAACCGGTGAAATCACCACCAACGCATATGTAGATATTCCGAAGATCGTTCGTGAGACGGTTAAGGAGATCGGCTACGACAAGTCTGAATATGGCTTTGACGGCAACACCTGTGCCGTTATGGTTTCGATCGACGAGCAGTCTTCCGATATCGCAATGGGCGTTGACAAGGCTCTGGAAGCAAAAGAAAACCAGATGTCTGAGGAAGAGCTGGAAGCAATCGGCGCTGGCGACCAGGGTATGATGTTCGGCTATGCAACCAACGAGACAGAGGAATATATGCCTTACCCGATCTCTCTGGCTCACAAGCTGGCACAGCAGCTGACCAAAGTAAGAAAAGACGGCACACTGACCTATTTAAGACCCGACGGCAAGAGCCAGGTTTCTGTAGAATATGATGAAAACGACAAGCCGGTTCGTCTGGAAGCAGTTGTATTATCCACACAGCATGATCCCGATGTAACACAGGAACAGATTCACGAGGATATCAAAAAATATGTCTTTGATCCGATTCTGCCTGCAGAGCTGATCGATGAGAACACCAAGTTCTTCATCAACCCGACCGGACGTTTTGTAATCGGCGGACCTCACGGTGACGCTGGTCTGACCGGCCGTAAGATCATCGTAGACACCTACGGCGGATATGCACGTCACGGCGGCGGCGCTTTCTCCGGTAAGGACTGCACCAAGGTTGACAGAAGCGCAGCTTACGCAGCACGTTATGTTGCAAAGAACATTGTTGCAGCAGGACTGGCTGACAAGTGCGAAATCCAGCTGTCTTACGCAATCGGCGTAGCACAGCCTACCTCTATCATGGCAGACACCTTCGGCACCGGCAAGGTTTCCGATGAGAAGCTGGTTGAGATCATCCGTGAGAACTTCGACCTGCGTCCGGCAGGCATCATCAAGATGCTGAACCTGCGTCGTCCGATCTACAAGCAGACCGCTGCATATGGTCACTTCGGCCGCAACGATCTGGATCTGCCCTGGGAGAAGCTGGATAAGGCAGAAGATCTGAAGAAGTATCTGTAAGATTCAACCTTTTGTAAAATAAGGGTAACTGTTCAGTTCCCTCACAGTTACGATGCAAAATCCATTCCAAATCGGCTTCGCCGATGGGATTTTGCATGACTCAATCATATTCTTACGGTCTCAGCAGCAAGTGCTTCGACCTGTTCTGAACAGTTACAAACAAGGTACATTATAAAATCCCATGTTCACGCCGCGGCAGCATTGCGCTGCTTCGGTGGTGGATGTGGGATTTTTATCGTATAGGAAACTTCGTTTCCATACGATAAAAACGCTCCGCGAGGATGCGCACTCGGCGCAGGGGTAGATGGTTGCCGAGGCAACCGCGCCTCGGCGCGAGAATGTGCCAAGGCATATTCTTTTTTATGTTACAGAGCGGGACAAAGCGTTCTGGTATCAGCTGGTTAAACATTTATCGGAAGCTGCCAGTCTGATAAGGATGGAATTTTCCAAACGGGCATGGTATACTCAACTCAACAAGATAAGGGGATCGATACGAATGAAAAGAAAACAGGTAACAGCAGCATGCCTGATGGCGGCAACGATGCTGTTTTCAGGCTGCACGCCGAATATCAGTGAATATGCAGCGCGAGCGCAGCAAGCCGGAAAGAGCTTTTGGGAAGGGGAAACAACAGACGCTATGGCGCAGGATAGCGATGCTGCGGCAACAGCAGATGGCGAGACGTCTGAAGCAGGCGAAACACAGAATGTCAGTACAGGAACCGGCACCGCTGCAGCGAACGATGATAAGGTGCAGGATAGCGCCGCTGCGACCGATGACGAGATACAGGGCGGCACAACAGCGACCGGCGGAGAAGC
>UMBV01019392.1_pt1 | contig 14077 bp, 9 predicted proteins | sample 1964061 | NCBI WGS metagenome assembly UMBV01 (sample SAMEA4835951, study PRJEB28245) | human gut metagenome | biome: gut microbiome; material: fecal sample | place: Denmark | collected 2008
GCCGACATATCTTCCGGGGCAACCACAGCCGACATGTCTCCGGCAGCAGGCGCAAGAGCTGTTTCGGCTTCATCTGCCGGTTCAGCGGCAACATCGCCGGCGGCAGGAAGCGTTTCAGACACGACTTCAGAATCTGCAGCCGGCATCTGTTCATAAATCTTTGCGTCAGAATTGATTCCGGCTTCATATTGTGCAACATAGTCATCGACAAAACTGCTGTCGGCGGCGGCACTGCCGGATTGTCCGCCAATGGCCGACTGGAGTTCGTTCTTTTCTTCACGAACGGTTCCGACGGCATCGCCGACTGTCGATTTGGCGTCGTTGACGGTTGATTTTACTTCACCGACCGTTGACTTGGCATCGGCAATTGCTCCCTGTGCGGTTGCTTTGGCATCGTTTACCGCAGCCTGAGCGTCGGCAGCCATTTGTTTGGCCTCGTCAACCTGAGATTTGACGTCGTTGACCATGTCTTTGCCTTCCTGAATTTTCTTTTCGGCATCTTCTTTCAGTTTTTTGGCTTCTTCCATGGCCTTTTTGGCTTTTTCAATTTTCTTTTTCTGTTTTTCGAGTTTTTCTTTTTTCTCTTCTAATTTTTTCTTCTTTTCTTCCAGGCGTTCTTTTTCTTTCTGGAGTTTTTCGGCTTTTTTCTTGGCTTTTTCGAGGTTGTCACCGGCAAATTTGGTTACGGAGGATTTGGCATCGCCGATGGCACTGTTCATTTTGCCGCCCAGTTTGGTGGCTTCGGTTACGATTTTGGACTGTTTGACCAGTTCGATTTTGGAGGAAATTCCCTCTTTAATTGCAGTCAAATCCAGCGTAGGCCATTGCGCCTGTGCCGGAGAGGACAGAGACATGAGCAATGACAACCCGAACAGGGTTATCAGTTTTTGATGTTTTAAAATACTCATTGCAACCTCCATACGCCAAGTAACCGTATATTTTAATAATACCAAAATTTGCGCCATTTATAAACGCCTAATATGCATATCAGCCAATATTTAAATATTTTGTAACAAAGTTCGCTTCGCCGTATTCCTTAATCAGTTCTTCAACCAGCAGAACGTTCTTACGGCCGGAATTGTACAGTTTCAGATACGGCCCGAGACCGCTTAAATCGACGTCCAGAATAACAGATTCACCGGTTGCCGGGCGGGAAAGCAAAATCGCATAAGGAAAATCGCGGTAGCTTTTGCCGAAAATAAAGTCGATTTCACGCTGGGTCAGGTTCCAGTTGGCATAGTCTTCCGGCATGGCCTGCGGATTACGGAAAAAGATGACGGTTTGACACTGACCGCGAATAACCTCGCCGACACCGAGTTTGTCAATGATGTTCGGCTGTTGGAAGGCGCAGAGGTAAGCCTGACGTTTTTTACGTCCTTCCTGCAGACCGATGATAAAGTAATCGCGGAACATCGGGTGTTTTAACATCGGCGCGGTTTCATCAATCATAATCAGCGAGGGTACGCCGGTATCGCCGGTTTCGGCCATAATACGGTGCATGATGTAGCTGATGACGGCCGGAGCCAGCGTTTCGTCTTCAAAAATATGGGTAAAGTCAAAAGCCATAAAGCGTTTGCTGGCCAAGTCCAGGCTGTCGTTTTCGGCATTGAAAATGTTGCCGTACTGGTCAGGATTAATCCAGCGGAAGAGCTCGCGGCGCATATTGCCGGTCGGCGAAAAACAGCTTTTGTAAAGGTTTTTCAAAATCCGTTCCTCGGGTTTCAGATAGTCAAACGCCGTGGTCACCGCGCGGCCGATTTCCTTTTCGGACAGGGCATCGTCAACCATGGTAATCGCCTTCAGCCAGCGGCGGAGAAAGGCGCGGTTGTTCGGCGTGTTGCGGCAGTCAAACGGGTTAAGAGAGACGTTTTTTTCATCGCCGTCAAAACCGACATAAGCCCCTTGAACCGCACGGGTAAAGATTTCCGCACCGCGGTGACGGTCAAAGAAGAAAACTTTCAGGTCATGGTGGCGCATCGCCTGTCCGGCAAGGAAGGTCAGCAAAGTGGTTTTACCTTGTCCGGTCGGTCCGATAATGCAACAGTGGGCCACAGCGGAATCTTCGGTTGAAACATGGAATTGGAAACGGTAAGCCGAACCGGAAGTGGTGCGGAAAATGGAAATGGCTCCCGGACCCCAGTCACTCTTCGGCAGTCCTTCAGACGGTTTGTCAAAAGAAATGGCCATGGCAACAACCCGTGACAAATAACGATAAGTGCGCGGATAAGCGTCATAAGTCGGAAACTGGTTAAAGAAAGCCGCCTGAGCCACCCAGCCCTCCCGAACCGGAGTAACGCTGAAGAGACGGCAGATACGCTGCACTTCGCTTTCGCCGAATTCGATTTCCTCCATGGTTTCGCCTTTGATAATAATGTCCATGGCATATTCGGTCAGCGCCTGATAGTCGGCGTCGCTGTCTTCAATGGCAGACAGGGCTTCACTGTATTGATTGATGACATCCGGCGAAAAACTGGTCACTGCGGCCATGCGCTGCTGCTGCATCAGCAAAGCGCGGGCGTGCGGTTTGAAAATAGGCTTAACGTTATGAAGCATGGTCAGTTCGCAGTCAATCGAGAGCAGCGAGGCAATCATTCCCTCGTCCATATAATCACCTGAACTGCGAATGCCCATAACAATGGCAAACATTTCCTTGTCGCCGGAGAAGAATTTAATCAGCCCTTTTTCATCGGTAAAATGGATATGGTCGGCAGTCAGCAGTTCATTGAGCTGATATCCCTCGGCACCGCGCACTTTGGGCATCGGCTTGGAGAGCGGGCTGCAAATCTTGGAAAAAATTGCCAGCGGGCTGTCGGCGGCGGCACTGTCTTCAGTTTCAAACATCGGTTTAACGCCGTAATCGTTCAAAGTGGCGAGCAGGGCCTGAGAAGCGTAGTTGAGGTCTTTCAGCGCCTCAGGGCGGTCAGCCACGGAAAGGACGATATAGTGGCCGTTGCTGTAAACGCGGTCCAAATTGTTGCGCCAGGTCATGGAAATCTGCTCCAGCAGCTGGTTGCCGAAATCGCCGCTGTCGGCTTCCATGGAAATTCTTTCGCGCAGGGTAATCACCCGGCAGACCACCTGCAGGTCGGACATTGAATCAATCCATGATTTGCGCGCCTCCATCATGGACAGGCTTTTTTCATCCGTCACAAACGACAAATCGACCCCTTCAACCTTGAACACGCGGGCAAAAGAGCCGTTATAGCAGCGGATGGTTATGCCGTCGGCCATCAGCTTGTTAAAGGGCAAAAAGTCAGCCACCCGGGATTCCTGCGGCTGAGGCAGAATAATCCGGCCTAATTTGGTGGCCCATAATCCGGCAAAAGCGGCCGCGGAAACAAAGCCGATGACAGCGACCGCAACCTCAATGCTGGACAAGCCTTGAACAAAAATCGTAAAAAAGTCAAAATCAGGGCGCAAATTTATTCCCCTTTTCTTTATAAAGGTTGTTACTAATCCGGCGGCATTGGCCGAAAGCCTGAATCATGGAGGAAATGTGCGGTTCTTTGCCGCCCCAGAGCACAATAACGCCGTGCGCGGCAACAATCGTTACAATGAAAATCAGCGGGTTCATTTTAAACACGCCCATGCACATAAACATCAGCGGAAACTGAATACCCAGATTTAAAAGCGTCGGCAGGAACGGCCCCCACAAGATCTTGGGAGGATTGGCTACGGCTTTTAATATCATTTCTCTCATCGCGACAAATCCTGACGTTTGGTTTGATTCTAGCGCAATCTCATTTAGTTGCAACAAAAAGCTATACTTAACAACACCCTGCCCGTCGTTGAGCCTGCGTTTCAAAAACGAATCTCAACCGCCGGGAAAGGGTTTCCCTTATTGTTCAGTATATCCTTTTTTTATGAAAAATCCCTTAACACGGGGACAAACAAGACAGGAAAGGAAAATGCGGGCAGCATGGCACCACATAAAAAAAGGATGTCCAAAGACATCCTTTTTTAGCTATCAGGTTTGTGCATCAAAATCATTTTGAAGGAGACGCCATCTTGAAACCGCATTTTTTACAAGCGGCAGTAAGATTAGCATCTGCACCTTCCGGTGCCATAAAGCATTCTTCTTTCACTCCTTTTTGTTTACACCATTTTTCCATTTCTTGATTTGAAGTTGAGACCGCTGCATTTAATTTATTCTGCAATTCTTTCATACAAGATTTATATTCACTTTTTGTATTCTTGTTAGCACAGATTTTACAATCAGCGCGGACTCCCTCGCTCTGTTTATCACAAAGATCTGAACGCTGTTTTTTATCTGCATCTGTCATTACATCATTAGATTTTTGCGTTGTTGCCGCAGGCTTTTCTTCCTTTTTCTCCTCTTTCTTTTCTTCTTCCTTCTTACCGTTCAGGGCTTCTTTGACACTTTCAGCCGTTGCGCGGTTATATTCGTTGACCAGCTCGGTTTTAACCTTGTTGCCTTTGGCATCATAGGTCACTTTATTACCCGCGCTGTCAGTAACGGTTCTGGAACCGTCCGGGCTTTTAACAACCGTTGTACCGTCTTTGGTGGTTGTGGTGGTGCCGTCCTTATTGACTGTGGTTACAGTCTTACCGTCTTTGGAGGTGGTGCGAACCGAACCGTCGCCAAGAGTTTCGACCTTTTTGCCGTCAGCGGTTGTCTGCGTGTTTTTAACATAGCCGGAAGTCTTTTTAAAGGCCTCTTCTTCGGCTTTAGCCTGTTCTTCCCGTTTGGTTGCATCACTGCGGAAGTCAAACATTCCGTTTTGTTTACTTTGTTCCGCGGTATCCATACCTTCGGTTACCGCCGTTCCGACACCGAAGCCGACACCGAGAATTTTACCCAAAGCCCCGTCACCGCCGATGGACTGGCCTTCATTGGCCGCATTGGCTACGTTTTTAACCGAGTTCGAGGCATTGTTGGCAATGTTGCCGACTTTGTTAATTCCGGAGAGAATGGTCGAACCACCGCCGGCTCCGTCATTTTCAAGCCATTTATTAACGCCGGTTTTATTATTGTTCACCGTTTCTTCCATTTGTTCCATATATTTCTTTTCCTGCTCACTGCAGTTACCGGCATTACATTTTTTTGTTAACTTATCAAGCGTTTCCTGAGCTTCGGCCCGGGCCTCGCGCGCCGCATTGGTTGAACCGGCGTCACGAATATTGTTAGACAGATTACCGGCATTGGTCGCAATATTATTGGCCAGAACTTGCCCGGAGTTGACAATCGTACCGGTTGCATTGGCCACAGCGCCGGCCGCATTAATAATACCGTCCAGTCCGCCGCCACCGCTCTTAATCTGAGCGGTCATATTGGAAACCGCAGATTTAACGTTGCTGACCGTCGATTTGGCCGCTTTATACATATCGCTGGCATTGCGGACCGCATCTAAACCGGCCGTAATCGAGCCTTTCAAATCTTTTAGTGACCACTTCTGCTTTTTCCCGGTAACCGTGACTTCCGGCAAAATCTGATTACAGAAAGTGCTGTTTTTATCCAAATCCTCATCGCAGTCGGTTACCTGACCGTCACTGCCCTGAATATCAGAGAAACCGGCCGGCAGATATTTACCAAAACGCAGGGTATTATCTTTGCCGGTGGTAAAATACTCGATAAACGGCGTCATCATCGATAAGAGGAACAAACCAATACCGATGTTGGCCAGGTGTTTCCAGTTCATTTTTCCGAAAATAGCGGCATAAGCAAGCGCAACCATACCGAAACCGGAAATAATGTAAGCGATGACCCGCAAATCGGCCAAGGTGGTGGTGGCTTTGCAGGCAATCAACAGAAAGACGTTACCGCCGATTTCATCCGCGCTGCACATTTTCGGCGCATTGGACTGAGCTTCGGCCAAATCTTCCTTGGCCTGCTCAATGATGCCGTCGGCATCATCCGCAGCGGCAATAGAGGCTTCCTGCGCATCTCGTTCCGCCATATATTCGGCAGCCGCTTCATCTTCATCCTGAGCATAAAAAGCATTGGCTTTCTGGTTGGCCGCATCTAAAGCCGTTTGAGCAGATTCCGCACTGGCTCGGGCAGCAGCCAAATCGGCCAGATCTTCATCGTCGCATTTGCCTTTGGCGCATTTTTCTTCAAGTTTTTCAATCTTTTTATTGGCCTTTTTCAGGTCTTTTTCCGCCGATTTCTGTTCTTTTTCAATAGCCTTGCGCTGCTCTTTTTCGGCTTTGGCTATGGCTTTTTCTTCTTTCTTAGCTTCTTTTTTGGCGGCTTTATTGTCTTTCTTAACGTCTTTCTCGACTTCTTTCTGATTTTTTTCAGCTGTTTTTAAATCTTGCTGAGCCTGCTTCAACGCTTCATTGGCCGCCTTCATTTCTTCCGGCGTGCTAGCGTTTTTCAAGCGTTCCTGAGCCGCCGCAACACCCTGCTGGGCCTGCTCGGTCAGCGCTTCCATATTTCTGATACGTTCATCCCCGGCATTCAAGGTGTCGGCATATTTTTCTTTGGAGGCGTCACGCTGGTCATATCGCTGCTGCTGTGCATCATAAATTGCCCGGGCTTCGTCACTTTGTCCGGCGGCGGCATTACGTGCCTGATTTTTGGCAATTGTTTCCTGAGTTTTTTTATCCAGTGTGCTCCAGCCGCCGATTTCTTCTTCATCGGGAGTTTCTTCTTCCACCTGAGCAACAACGTTAACAACTTTACAGCTGCCATCGGCATTACAGCCATTCGGACAAGCAGGACTGCATTCGACAGCATAAGCCGGAACTGCCGCAAGGCTCAAGCCGAAACCAAAACAAAGCAGAAATGATAAATTTTTTATCAATTTAAGTAAGTTTCTCATAGCAGCCTCCTTGTTTAGTTCCGTCTCTTTAATAATTTTTTTCAGCCGATATAATATAAAAGCCTTCAGCTCCGTGTGATTAAATCATCCGTCATTTCTGATTGTCATTCGCACTAATCAAACTGTCCGTTATCATTTCGTCGGTGATGACATCGCTGTCAACCATATAGTTGATGATACCGGCGGTCAGCGCAATAACGACCAAACCTATGATAATCGCAACCAGCCATTTCCAGTTCAGGGTTCCGAAAAAGCCGCCGATAGCAATCGCGACAATACCAAAACCGGACACGGCATAAATAATCTCCCGCATTCCGCCGAAAATTTTAGCTCCGTGATTGGTTAAATCACTGAACAGGGCCTTGTCTTCAGCAAAGGAGTTTGTTGCAAATAAAATTGAAGAAACAGCAAACACCATTACTGAAAAGACCAGGAATTTCTTTAATTTTACGCACAACATCTTCTCACCCTTTTCCCGTAAATAATTTCTGAGCTTAGCCAGCAGATAAGCAAAAGGGAGGGTATATGGCGTATGTCTCGTTAAGTTTTCCATAGTTCCCTCCCTTTAGTTATCATTAAGCAGCTAAGCGCTGATTAAATATTACCGAAAGTCGTTGCCAAGCCGGCATCGGTAGAACCGGTTGCATATTCAACGATTGAACCGGCAGCAGCCAGAATACCCAGACCAACGGCCAAGCCGGCAAACCAAGTCCATTTTACCTTACCGATAATGGCCTGGAAGGCAATACCGACCAAACCGAAACCACCCAGAATAAAGGTAATGGTTTTTACGTTATCGAATACGTTACGGGTTTTTGTCTGCGCCGTGCTCATCAAGCTGGCACCGTCAGCCCAGGCATCCCCGCACAAACCCATTGCAACCAACAAGGTCAGGCAGCAAAGAGTTAAAATATTTCTCTTTAAAAATTGCATAATCTTTCTCCTTCAATTAATTTAGCAAAACTTCTTATACTCTTTTAGGATAGCTAATTTTTAGCATTTTTACCAGCCTAAAAAGACTTGGATAAAAAGAGATAACTCGTTGTTTTAATGTAATAATTTTTCCTGTAACAAAAAATTCACAGAAGTTAAATAAACCTAAACACCTTATTTCTACCCCTAAAAAGTAAATTTTTCTCTAATAAAGCCGAAATCAGAAAATCACTTTCCGGGAAAGCAAAGCCCCTATATTCCGACAAACGGAAAAATTTTTTTTCAAAGCTTTGTGCATAAAATTATATCTGCTTGCCAAGAGTCGCATATTGAATTATCAAGGCTTTAGAGGGATTTTATTTTATGGGAAAAACGAGTTTAAAAACTTTTGTTTGCAGCTTTGTTTTCTCTTTGTTCACGATTTTGAGCGTAAACAAGGAGTTTTTCAGTGTTCCCAAGCCCTCTGACACTGAAATTAAAATTCCCAACAAAAATATTTCCCTGTTTTTCAAGAGCCTGCCCTCTCCCGCCAAAGCAGCCAAAACCATTCCGGTTAAAAAAATTGCCTTGTCGGTGCCCGTTTCTCCCTCAACGGAAAAACTGTCCGAAGTTTCGGCAGAAGACCCTATCCCTCTGACTTTTGCCGGCAACGACATTGAATTTGATCTGAACGAAAAAACCGCAGAAGCTTCTGTCAAGGCCGCAGAGGCCGTTTCCGCGCCTCAGCCGGCTCCGCAACAGACGGTTTCCAAGGCGGAACCGGCGGCTCCTCCGGCCGAAAAGCCGCAGACCATGGAAGACAAAATTGCGGCAAATTATCAGGATATTATCGGCAGTGCTCCCCCGGTTGACGAAAACGAATTACAGCAGCCGATTGAAGACCCGGTTCCGTTCAGCAATAAAATCGTTCAGGCCAAAGTTCAGATTATCCGCCCCAACGAAGAACGGGCCCGGAAGAAGAAAATGACCACCGTTTCCCAAGAGCCGGAAACGGTTTTGGCGCAAGCGGACATTCCGATTACGCGGGAAGAAAAAGCCGAGCCGGCTCCCAAACCGGAGAACATTCTCGCCCCCGAGATTGCGGAGGAAGAGGAAAGCTTTATTATCGCCCGCGTTCCCGATGAAGACGACAACGAAGGAAACAACGAAGACAACCTTGTCCCCGACAAACCGCTGCCGCCGACTTTCAAAGTCGCCAAAGCCGCACCGAACCCGGATACGGCGCCTGATTTTCCGTCCAAAGAGCAAATAAAAGTTTCCGCAGGGGAGCCGGAGAACCTGCTTATTCCGCTGGAGAAAGACCAGAGCGCCAAAATCGAGACCGCAGAAGCCAAAATTATCGACACTCCGAATGCCGATAAGCTGGCCATGCTGACAGGGAAAGCAACAATCCGCAGTATGACGGAAAATCAGGCGCCGGCAGAAAAGAAAGAGAAAGACGACACAACTTCCGGCTGGACAACTATGGCGGAAAAGAACAATGAAGACAGCGTCTGGGTTGCGGCCAAAGGCACCGGGCATCAGAGAAACCGCCAAATAACCAAAGAAGCATATTTTAAAAATGCCGACAATGTCGCCGTCAAACAGGCAATCGAAGCAGACAAAAAACTAAAAAAAGGCGGCAGCGGCGAAGTTAAAGTCGCCTCGGAGGTCGTCAACAACCTGCTGATACCCATTCCCGAGGATATTTTGAACGACCCCAATCTGACGCCGCAGCTGGTTTCCTCTGAAAAAGACAAAGACATCGAGCAGCAAGTCAGCGAGCAGGAAGCAGCCGAACAGCCGGCCCCCGCGAAGCAGACACAAACTTCGTCTTCAGGAAAGGAAAGCGGCGGTCTGTTTAAAAGCATTACGTCAATTTTCAGCAAAAACCAGACCGCAGACGGCAGCGCCAAAGACGAAAACGGCGGCGGCCCCAGCTTTTTTGACCAATTTACCGGAAAATCGCGCCAAAAGGCGACGACCGGAAAAATATTACCGACCGAAATACGCCTTGCTTTCCAACCGAACCGAGCCGAAATTTCCGGGGTTACTCTGAAATGGCTGCAGGCTTTTGCCAACAAGACGATAGAAGAAAAGAACGTCGGACTGGAAATCAGGATTGACGGCAGCAGCTCATATGAGCTCCAGCAAAAGCGGCTCAATCTGCTCAACAACATTTTGGCGTCAAGCGGGGTCGATTACCGCAAAATCAATACGGTTTTCACCACCAGGGAGCCCAATTCATTTATTATTCGGACAGTAAGACTCAACAATTCTAACGGAGGCATAAAGGAAAATAACGAGTGGCAAGACTACTATAAGGCCTGGTAAAGCCTTGGTAATAAGTTATGGCTTACGCTTGATTATTTATTTTTCAATATGTATTATAGGTAAAAATATGACAAAATATAGCTTAGGAAACACAGATATGAGCATAAATTTTCGGTTAGCTGCCGGATTACTGGGGGTATTTGTCCTTACCGCCTGCATGGGAACTTTGAGCCACCCGGTCGAAATTCCGCCGGAAGAAGTCGAATGTGACGAAAACGGCAACAAAGTCTGCACCCAAACTAATGCTGCGGCTCAACCGGCCGGCGGCATGCAGGACAGCGAATTTGTCAACTATACGAAAGTTGCGGCGGATTACCGCGAATACGGCGAAAGAACGCCGCGCGACCAGAATATTGTTGACGGCGGTGCCGGAAGCAACATGTCTGCGGCTATTCCCCCGTCTATCGAGAGCGAAGTTGTCGATTATGAAGAAGAAATCAAGGAAAACGATACCGGAATGTCTAACGGCAGCGGCGAATATAACGCCGAAGACCCGGTAGAAGACTGGCTGGCCGAAGAAGGGCAGACCCTGAAAGACCTGCTGACCGAATGGAGCGAAAGAGCCGGCTGGAGATTAATCTGGAATTCCAACCGCAATTACACGCTCACGGCCGGTGCGATGTTCCGCGGCCGTTTTGCCGATGTCAGCTCCGCGTTAATCAGAGCTTTTGCCAGAGCCCGGCCGGCGCCGATTGCCACTTTTTACAAAGGAAACCGCGTCTTAGTTGTTGAGACCATGGAGGATGAAAATGCTTATGAATAAGATTACCAAGTACAGCCTGGGCGCTTTAATGGTCGCAATTGCGGGTTCCTGTTCGCTTTCAACCAAAATGGATGCGACCATTGACCGCGAGGTTGAAGCAACGACGCAGCTGAAAGAGACGGCCAAAATTCCGGACAAAGCTCTTAACGACGACGTGGTTCGCGTCAAAAATGATATCTGGCTCGGCGATTCAAGCCAAATAGAATATGAAGGCCAGCCTATTCCGTCATATCTGGAAGGGAAAGACGGCATTACCTTAATCAGCAACCGTCCGATTACGCTGTATGAAATCGGCGATATGATCAACAAAATTACCGGAATGCGCGTCAGTTACGCAACACATTTGGAAAAAGAAGTTTTAAGCAACGGTGCCAAAAACAAGCCGACGGCACAAGCTATCAACGCGGACTGGACCGATCCCAGCAAGATGCTGGTTTCCTATCAGGGGCCGCTGAGCGGGCTGTTGAACGAAATCGGTTCCCGTTTCGGCATTTGGTGGAAATATGACCGTAAAGAAATTTATTTTTACAAATTCGTTACCCGGACTTTCGTTTTATATACGCTGCCGAGCACGCCGTCCCTTTCGGTTAATGTCGGCGGTTCTTCACAGGGCAGCGGCGGTTCGTCTTCCATCTCACTGCAAAGCAGTACCAAGATGGATTTCTGGAAGAACATTGAAACAGCCATAAAGAACATGCTGGACAAAGATTCAAAGTACACGATGGATCCGTCCAACGGTACGATTACCGTCAGCGCAACACCGAACGACATTAAAAAGGTGGCTAAATACATTAACGAGCAAAATACCCGCTTGTCACGTCAGGTGGCCATCAGCGTTAAAGTTCTGCAGGTCAGCATTGATGACAGCGATCAATATGGTTTGGACTTGTCTGCCGTTTGGAAAAGTCCGCAGGGCGAAAGCATCGGCGTTTCCAGTATTGCCGGCGGCTTGGGACAAGACGTCACCAAGAACCTGACAATGACCCTGCTGCCCGGAAACGTTACCGTTAACGGTGCGCTGCAGGCTTTGTCAACTCAGGGAACGACCAACCTGATTACCAGCGGTACGGTTACCACGCTGAACAACAAACCGGCCCCGATTCAGGTTGTTAAAAAGCAGAACTATATTTCGGAAATTACCAAAACCAACAGCGGCGGCGATGCCAGCTACTATGACGTTTCGACAGAGACCGAAGAAATCGAAACCGGTTTTACCATGGATGTTTTGCCGCGTATTCTGGAACACGGACGGTTAATGCTGATGTTTAACCTAACCCTTTCGGATTTGATTTCGTTGGAAAAAGTCAGTCTGGATGACCGTACCGACGGCGAGACCAGCGAAGGCGGCGGACAATATATTCAGAACCCGATTATCGAATCCCGTGGGTTTACGCAGGAAGTTGCGATGAAATCGGGGCAGTCTTTGGTACTGACCGGTTATGAACGGGTTGAAAATACCAGTGAAAAATCCGGTGTCGGTTCGGCCAACAACTCACTGCTCGGCGGTACGGCCACAGCCAGCAAAACCAGAAGCATTCTGGTCATTATCCTGACGCCGGTGGTTCTGGATTCTCCGTTATCTCCGGAATCAAGAATGAAAGATTAATATAGGAAAAAAACAAATGGTGCTGGAAGACGCTAAGTTTCAAGATCAAGACTTTGATTCGAATGTTAACCGTTCCTGGGGAACGGAGATTAACATCGAAGGAACGTCTTACGCCACCAGTTTGTTCTGGCAGCCCTTGCAGAACAAAGACGATCCGTATGCGGAAGTGGAAGAAGCTTCCGCCGGCGTTTTGGAAGGGGCTGACCTTTTCTGTATCAAACCGGGCAAAGCGCCGCAGTTCGGTATTTGCGTCTCGCATGAAGGATATAAGTCGGGAACACCGGCTGCGGCGGTTTCTCTGGCTACAGCATTAAGCGACCGCTCTTCTTTCGTCGGCGTATTCAAAGTCAAAAACGGCTGGTGGTACACCTGCGTCCGTAACGATATTATCCTGTCTGACGGCGATATACTCTTTCTTAACGAGGAAGACGCCAAAAACCAGTTTCTGTCGATGTTGGCCGTGCCGGACTGGGGCCGCAAAATTGCTCCGCCGGAATGGGAAATTGAAGAGACCGAATATCCGGAATTAGGAAAACTTTTACAACGCGGTGCCAAAGGCAAACTGCAAAAGATTAAAGCGTTGCGGGGAACCAAGCTGATTGCGGTTATTGCCGTTTCCGGCATTATCGGTTTCTGGCTGCTGTCCAGCATTATCAGCAGTTTGTTTTTCAGTCCGCCGAAACGGCCGATTATCGCCCCGGTTCAGCCCAAAATCGTTAAACCGGTGGAGGAACCGCCCGAGATAAAGCCGTGGGAGCGTTTAAATAACCCGACAGATATTATGTTGCAATGTCGTGACGGCATCAATGCATTAATTCGAATTATGCCTCCGGGCTGGAAAATCGGCGGTTTATCCTGCGGACCCAGCGGTGTAACCACGTTCTGGACTCGAGAAGTCGGCCGTATCAGTTGGATTGACAAGGCTTTAAACGTGTCCGGCATTAATTTTTCGGGCAAATCGGTTTCCGATGACGGAAATACGATGATGGTTTCTGTTCCTTTAAATAAGGTTGATATTATCTCGTCGCCGCCGCAATATATGGACGTGGATTTGAAAAACGTACTGAACAATATGTTTCAGGCTATCGGGCAGGAGATTTCTCTGACAAGTTTTTCTTATACTTCGCCGCGCAATAATATATATCGTTCAGTCAAATTCAGTTTTGACTCGATGCAAAATCCGTCGGTCTGGAATGATTTATTAACAAAATTTTCAGGACTTGAGATTAATAATATAAAATATGACGTTACCAGCAAGAAGTGGCATTATGAGGGAGCAATCTATGTATTATAATATCAGAAACAGTTTAGGCATTACAGCTCTGGCGCTGATTATTGCAGCCGCAGCCGGGCAGCCGGCTTATGCCCAACTTCCGAATTCAGGTGCAGCCAATGCCCTTCCGAGCGAAATAACGCTGAACGATACCGACGACGACAGCGGCTTGCTGGTTCCGCCTTCGTTAAATGATGATGCTCCGACAGAACTTCCGGCACCGCAGTCTGACGATGAAGCGATTATTCCTCTGACCGGGCCGGATCAGAATGCATCAAATGACTTAAACCTGCCGAATTTGAACGGTGACAGCGGTTTGTTGCCGCCGGATAACAATGCCGCCAACAATACGGCGCCGATACAACCTATGACTGCAGCCAATCAGGCCCCGTCAGCAGGGTTGC
>UMBV01007544.1_pt1 | contig 14016 bp, 10 predicted proteins | sample 1964061 | NCBI WGS metagenome assembly UMBV01 (sample SAMEA4835951, study PRJEB28245) | human gut metagenome | biome: gut microbiome; material: fecal sample | place: Denmark | collected 2008
AGACGGTCAGGGAATAGATTTTGGTGGACTGGCAAAGGGCTACACCTCTGACAGACTTGTGCAGATATTTGACGGCTATGATGTGAAGTCGGCGTATTTTTCACTCGGCGGAAACGTGTACTGCTATCACAGGAAAACGGACGGAAGTGATTGGAATATAGCAATTGAGAATCCACTGAAAAATTTCGACTATAACCGTGGCAATGATGCAGGTGGAGAAGGTGCCGGAGAAAGCACGGAAGGAGTATCAGGTGGTGCTTTCGATTATCTTGGCGCAGTCCGCGTTCACGATAAGGCGGTTGTGACCTCCGGCGGCTACGAGCGTTATTTTGAGCAGGACGGAAAAAAGTATCATCACATCATCAATCCGGCGACGGGATATCCTGCCGAGAGCGGTCTTATTTCCGTGACGGTTGTGAGCGCAGATGGGACACTTGCGGATGGCTTGTCTACCGCATGTTATGTTCTTGGACTTGATGACAGCATGGCATTATGGCAGAATTATGGAAATGGGGGAACCTTTGGCGGAGAGAAAATCGCACCCTTCGACCTCATCATGATGATTGGGGACGGCGATGTCTATGTGACACAGGGGATTGCACAAAGCTTCAGTTCGGGGTATGATGTTCACATAATCGAGAGGGAGGATAAAAAATGAGTTGTCTTGGAAATGTATTATGGTTCATATTTGGAGGCTTTGTGTCGGGACTTTCGTGGCTGCTTGCGGGGTGCCTGTGGTGCATCACGATTGTGGGCATTCCCATCGGCAGGCAATGCTTTAAGTTCGCGGGGCTTGCGTTTTTCCCGTTCGGAAAGGAAATCGAGTACGGAGGCGGTGCGGTGAGCATGATTGCGAATATCTTCTGGCTCATTTTCACGGGAATTCCGATGGCGCTTGCAAATGCCGTGTGGGGCTGCGTTCTCTGTATCACGATAATCGGAATACCATTCGGAAAGCAGTTCTTTAAGTTCGCGAAGCTCGCGCTCATGCCGTTCGGAGCGGTTGTAAAATAAGATTAAGGTTGCCTCTGCCTGTATTCCCTCGGTGTAATGCCGTATTTTTTCTTAAATATCCTGTTAAAATAGGACAGGTTCTCAAAGCCGCACTCCGACGCGATTTCAAGCACCGCCTTGTGCGTTTCGAGAAGTGACTTGGCGGCAAGAGTTAAGCGGTAATCATTAAGATAGGTTGTGAATGGCATCCCCATGGTCTGTTTGAAGAAACGCATAAAATGTGATGACGAAAAACAGCATAAGGATGCCATTTCATCTATTGTTATGATGTCTGAGTAGTTCTTTTCGATGTGCCGCAGCACGCTTTTTAATTTTTCCACGTTGTCATTGGTCTTATAGGCGGAAACGGGCTTGCAGTCGGAAAAGAGTGCGGAAAAAAAACAGAAAAGGTAGCCTTTAACCGCAATCTCGTAGGCCTGCGCCCTGTCACGGCAGCAGTCGTCCGCCATGTCGATAAAGTGGGTGGCATCCGCGTATTTTCTGCACGTCTCAGGTGAAATCAGCACCGGAAATTCAAGCTCTCCGTCGAGCATCGGCGTAAAATATTCGCTGTACATCCGCTCGGGGAGCTTAGACGATAGAAATTCCATGTCAAAGATAATGTTCTCATATTCCATGCGTACATTCGGGTAGCTTCTTATCGAGTGAAGCCTGCCGGGGAGGATGAACACGATGTCGCCGGCTTCGACTCTGATATCCTCCAGGTCAACGCTCACTATCCCACGTCCTTTTTTAATATATATAATTTCTGCGTCATCATGCCAGTGCAGGGCGACACTCTCAAAATCCTGAGGAATTGTGCAGAGATAGGTGTTGTACGGGAAGCCCGCGCTTGTGTGGGATTTGTTTTCATGGTAATTTTCGTAATTTCCGCCGTGCATGTGGGAGCCTCCTGTTCTATGAGAGGTCAATATACCTTGTGACCTCAACATCATGCAATTTTATATCAGACATATTTTGTCGCCTGTATTGCTTAGTGCAAGCCAATATCTGGGTGGAATGGCATGTTAAATGCCGGAATATTGTATTGAATGATAGAATTGTACCACTTTATGCCATAATAATGCAAGATTTATATGTGCAAATAAGATTATAATGCAAGCATAAGCTGATTGAGATACGGTATGGGTTACATTATAAAGCTTAGGTATCGGGGTATCAGCCAAAGGACAGGAAGCGACAGAACATTTTTAGACATGACAATATAATAACGCTGATTATTGATGACATTTTCACCAACAATAGGTGAGTGGTTTATCAGTAGCACAATTTTTGGGGCAGCAGCCCGGAAAGGTCAGGTAATTATGGTTAAGGAAGCAGTATTAAAGCAGTACGGAAAGTCAATCGCAGAGTGCACGGACAGAGAGATTTATGACGCACTCCTCACAAGCGTTAACGAGCTTGCGGCGCAGAAGGAGAGCAACGAGGGTAAGAGAAAGCTCTACTATATCTCGGCAGAGTTCCTCATCGGTAAGCTTTTATCGAACAACCTTATTAATCTCGGATTATATGACGAGGTTAAGGCAGAGTTAAATGATGCGGGAAGAAGCCTTGCTGAGATAGAGGAGATTGAGCCGGAGCCATCACTTGGAAACGGAGGACTTGGAAGACTTGCAGCATGTTTTCTTGATTCCATTGCAAGCCTTGGCCTTAACGGAGATGGTGTAGGACTTAATTATCACTTCGGACTTTTTAAGCAGGAATTCAAGGATAATTTACAGTATGAGACAAAGAATCCTTGGATTGACAAGAAGAGCTGGCTCAACAAGACAGATGTTTCTTATAAGGTTAAGTTCGGCGGCATGGAAGTTACATCGAGAATGTATGACATTCTTGTAACAGGCTACAATAACCGCACCAACAAGCTTCATCTTTTTGACATCGAGACAATCGATGAGAGCATTGTAAAAGAGGGAATTGATTTTGATAAGGATGAGATTAAGAAGAATCTTACACTTTTCCTCTACCCGGATGATTCGGACGAGGCAGGAAGACTTCTGCGCGTATATCAGCAGTACTTCATGGTAAGCAACGCCGCACAGCTTATTTTAAAGGAAGCAAAGGAAAGAGGCTGCAAGCTTACCGACCTTCACGAGTATGTTGCAATCCAGATTAACGATACACATCCTTCAATGGTTATTCCTGAGCTTATAAGACTTCTCACAGCGGAGGGAATGTCCATGGATGCGGCAATCAAGGAGGTTACTAACACCTGTGCATACACTAACCACACAATCTTAGCTGAAGCTCTTGAGAAGTGGCCTATCGCTTATCTTAAGAAGGCTGTTCCGCAGCTCATGCCTATCATTAAGGAGTTAGACAAGAGAGTGCGCGCTAAGTTCGACGATGAGAGTGTGTACATTATCGACGAGGATGACAGAGTGCATATGGCACACATGGATATACACTATGGCTACAGCGTAAATGGTGTTGCATATCTCCACACCGAGATTTTGAAGGATTCTGAGCTTAACAACTTCTACAAGATTTATCCTGAGAAGTTCAATAATAAGACCAATGGTATCACCTTCAGAAGATGGCTTTTACACTGCAACGCTCCGCTTGCCGATTTTATCACAAGCCTTATCGGTGACGGCTACAAGACGGATGCAACTGAGCTTAAAAAGCTTGAGAAGTTCGTCGATGATGAGAAGGTATTAAATGAGCTCTTAGAGATTAAGAAGGATGCCAAGATTGAACTCTCCAATTATCTGTCCGAGACACAGGGAATTGAGCTTGACGAGAACTCAATCTTCGATATTCAGATTAAGAGACTTCATGAGTACAAGAGACAGCAGATGAACGTACTCTATGTGATTCACAAGTACCTTGAAATCAAGGACGGCAAGAAGCCGGCAAGACCAATCACGGTTATCTTCGGAGCCAAGGCTGCACCTGCTTATGTTATCGCAAAGGATATAATTCATCTTATCCTCTGCATGCAGGAGCTTGTCAATAATGACCCTGAGGTAAGTCCTTATCTTAAGGTTGTCATGGTAAAGAATTACAATGTAACCAAGGCAGAGAAGCTTATACCTGCATGTGATATTTCCGAGCAGATTTCACTTGCTTCTAAGGAGGCTTCAGGTACAGGTAACATGAAGTTCATGTTAAACGGTGCGGTTACACTTGGAACCTTAGATGGTGCAAATGTTGAGATAAGCCAGTTCGCAGGCAAGGAGAATGAATATATCTTCGGAAAGACAGCGGATGTGGTTATCGAGCACTATGCAAAGGCAGACTATGTATCGATGGACTACTATGAGAAGAGTGATGTTATAAAGGATGCGGTTGATTTCATCGTGAGTGATGAGCTTCTTGCAATAGGCAATGAGGAGAACCTTGAACGCCTTTACAATGAGCTTCTCAACAAGGACTGGTTCATGACACTCTTAGACCTTGAGGAGTACATCAAGGTTAAGGATAAGGCGTTCGCTGATTATGAGGACAGAATTAGCTGGGCTAAGAAGATGCTCCACAATATAGCAAATGCAGGCTTCTTCTCATCAGACAGAACCATTGAGGAGTATAACAAGGACATCTGGAAGCTTTCATAGTTTGAATATTGTACCCTATATAAAAGCAGGCTTAAGGGCTTGCTTTTATATTTATTATGATTCAGGTGTCAAAACATGCCAATTTAATTTACGAGTGTATAACGTATTGTGTTTATGCATATCAGCTCCATTGTACGAAGCAAGATGTTCTAAGAACTCTGATAAAGGCTTTCTATATATGCGCCATCGAAGCAAAGCATACGTCCGTGTATGCATTGCTTCTAAAACAGCCTCCATGCTGCTTTTGGCTGGGGACTTAGCAGAGTTCTAAGAACATCTAAGCTTCTCCCAAAGTCGTGATATGCATAAACATAATACGTTATACACGGCTAAGTATATACAGCATGTTTTGACACCCGAATCTTATTATAAAATAAAAACGCACATAGACAGAAAAATAGATAAATCATAAGAATATGGAGGTCAACATGACAATATGCAACATTGCGAATATCAGGGATTCCGTCATAAATGAAGTGGAGCGAACCGGCGCTAAGCATGCTGTGTTTGATTTGTACGGAACCTTGGTAGATATACATACGGACGAGGAGGAGAAGAACTTCTGGAAGAAGCTTGCCAAGTTTCTGAGACGACATGGAGTTCATTATGAGCACAAGGAATTGAAGAGAGAGTACATGCGTCTATGCAGAAAATATAGCAGCCTTCTTCAGAACAGATACCCGGACAATAAGATTGAAATTAATATTTCCGATGTATTTTATGAGCTGTGTACATTAAAAAACAGCAGGGTTACCAGAGAATTCTCAGATGCGTTCGGCTATATTTTCAGGGCAGAGTCGAGAGCGTACTTTAAGGTGTATGATGGCGTGTATGATATGCTTGGGGAGCTTAACAGGCAGGGAGTGAAGGTATGGCTTCTGTCCAACGCACAGGCTATATTCACTATGCCGGAGCTTGAGCAGCTTGGTCTTGTAAGGTATTTTGACGGAATAGCTATATCATCGGATGCAGGCTTTAAGAAACCGGATGCGGAATTTGCAGCTTATCTGTTTGCAAAGTATTCTGAGGCTGATATTACACCGGAGAAATGTCTTATGGTGGGAAATGAGTATGGTTCTGACGGGAAGGTGGCTGAGAATGCAGGAATGAACTTTTTATATGCGGTAAGCAACCTCACCCCGGAAAATGAGAGAGCCGAATATCAGACAAGGCAATAAACATATCGTTATAAAATGCTGTAAATATTTATTGGGTGACCGGGTAGGCAGCAGCCGTCCGGACACCCAATATGTTTATGCAGTTTTAATATTATATATCTATGCAGCTTTATAATCTACGTAGCTTGATATATTTATGTGTTTTATATTATTGCTTTTCAGCCTCAATTTCCTGTGCGTATTCATCAAATATATAATCTAACACTGGTGCCATTCCGACGAACTCACAGCCGTACAAATAGTGCGTCTCTTCTCCGTCCATGAGCTGGCTACGGACAATCCTTACAACGCAGTAGAGCTTGTCATCCTGATGACCAAGCTGCAGGTCGGCATTAAAATAGTATCCGATAGGAAGAAAATCGTCGGAGATGAATCCGATACCTCCCTTGGACACATCGGTTATCGTGATGGGAGAATTGATTTTTATGGAATCATTATCCTGCTTAAAGAGTGATGAGATGTGAAGCTCCATCTTAGCTTCCATTCTTGGATCTTTTCTTTTTTCTAACATGTATGCCCTCCGTTAAATAAAATTTCAAAAATGCCCTTGAAAAGGCTGCATTTTGTACTTATATGGTTATATTTGTTCAGTTGTTGACAATTATATATAAATTATAATCCAATATTGTGAAAAAATGAAGCAAAATCTAAGTTGATTTCTGTATGCCTATGCTTTATACTAAAAAACGTATATCAGGCAGGAACGTGAAAATAACACCTGTCCACACATATTGCCCGGGGAGGGCGGAAAAGAGGATAAAGATGGAAGAATTCAAGTTATTATACGAAGGAAAAGTCAGAGAGGTATATGATATCGGCGAGAACCTTGTCATTGCGGCAACAGACAGAATTTCAGCTTTTGACCACATTTTAAAGAACAAGATTACAGCTAAGGGTGCCATTCTGACACAGATGTCGAAGTTTTGGTTTGATTACACGAAAGATGTTGTACCTAATCATATGATTACAGTTGACAATAATGACATGCCTGAGTTTTTCCATGATGAGCGTTTTTATAAGAGAGCTATGATGTGTAAGAAGCTCACAATGCTCCCTATAGAGTGTATTGTGCGTGGATATATTACGGGAAGCGGCTGGGAGAGCTATAAGAAGAACGGAACTGTATGTGGAATTAAGCTTCCTGAGGGACTCAAGGAATCACAGAAGCTCCCTGAGCCAATCTACACACCTAGCACCAAGGCAGAGATAGGTGACCATGATGAGAATATCTCATATGAAAGAAGTATAGAAGTACTTGAGAAGAAGTTCCCGGGAAAGGGTCTTGAGTATGCTGCAAAGATTAAGGACTGCACAATCGCACTCTACAAGAAGTGTGCAGAGTACGCACTCAGCAAGGGCATTATCATTGCTGATACCAAGTTCGAGTTCGGTCTTGATGAGAATGGTGAGGTTGTAATCGGTGATGAGATGCTTACACCGGACAGCTCTCGTTTCTGGCCGCTTGAGGGCTATGAGGCAGGCAAGGGACAGCCATCATTTGACAAGCAGTATGTAAGAGACTGGTTAAAGGCTAACCCGGACAGCGATTATCTTCTCCCTGAGGAGGTTGTCACAAAGACTGTTGATAAGTATAAGGAAGCATATCTTCTTCTTACAGGCAGGGAATTTACACTGTAGTCTATTGAAATCTAAGTCAAACTTAATAATGCGGAGCTAATATGGGACAGAAAATGAATAATATATCGGACAGCTACTATGATGAGGATGGGGTTCACGAGGAGTGTGGAGTTTTCGGCGTATATGATTTAGATGGCGGGGATGTAGCCTCAACCATATACTATGGATTGTTTGCACTTCAGCATAGAGGACAGGAGAGCTGTGGTATTGCTGTAAGTGATACCAACGGACCGAAGGGAAAGGTACTCTCACACAAGGATATGGGGCTTGTGAATGAGGTGTTCACACCTGAGGATCTGGAAAAGCTCAAGGGCAATATCGGAGTCGGACATGTGCGCTATTCAACAGCGGGAAGTTCGACAAGGGAGAATGCCCAGCCACTTGTTCTTAACTATGTCAAGGGTACACTTGCAATGGCTCATAATGGTAATCTTATCAATGCTGTTGATTTGAGGGAGGAGCTTTCATATACCGGAGCTATTTTCCAGACTACAATCGATTCGGAGGTTATAGCTTATCATATAGCCAGGGAACGACTCAACACATCGAGCGTTGAGAAGGCAGTTGCAAGTGCAATGAAGAAGATTGTGGGAGCTTACTCACTTATTGTCCTGAGTCCACGAAAGATGATTGGTGCAAGAGATCCTTTTGGTTTTAAGCCTCTTTGCATCGGAAAAAGAGATAATACTTATGTGATGTCATCTGAGACATGTGCACTTGATGCGGTAGGAGCGGAATTTGTGAGGGATGTACTTCCGGGCGAGATAGTGACAATCACAGCGGACGGACGCATTGAGTCTGACACCTCCATGTGCCAGCCTGTACATAAGAAATGTATTTTTGAGTACATATATTTTGCAAGACCGGACAGTCATATTGATGGCATAGGTGTGTATATGTCAAGAATTATGGCGGGAAGACTTCTCGCAAAATCCCATCCGGTTGATGCGGATCTCGTTGTAGGTGTACCTGAATCGGGAAATGTTGCAGCCATGGGCTACGCGTTAGAGTCCGGAATCCCTTACGGAATGGCATTCATCAAGAACAGCTATGTGGGACGTACCTTCATCAAGCCTAAGCAGGCACAGCGTGAGAGCAGTGTAAAGATTAAGCTTAATGTGCTTACGGAGGCAGTTAAGGATAAACGCGTTATTATGATAGATGATTCAATAGTAAGAGGAACCACCAGTGCAAGAATTGTCAAGATGTTAAAGGATGCGGGAGCAAAGGAAGTGCATGTAAGAATATCTTCACCACCATTTTTGTACCCATGCTACTTCGGAACGGATATTCCGTCAAGCGACCAGCTTATAGCGAGCACACACACTGTTGACCAGATATGTGAGTACATAGGAGCCGATTCACTTGGCTATATAGATGTGAATGACTTAAAGCACATGGTTGAGGAGAGATGTGACTTCTGTGACGCATGCTTTACCGGAAACTATCCTATAACACCACCGGATAAGGATATCCGCGGTGAACACGAATAGTTTTTTACGCAGAAATAATAGACAATTGTAATATAATGATTAAATCAGATAGGAGAATACACGAATGAGCACAGACCGTTATCAGACCCCGCTCGCTGAGAGATACGCGAGCAAGGAGATGCAGTATATTTTTTCGCCGGACAAGAAGTTCCGTACATGGAGAAAGCTCTGGATTGCACTTGCAGAGACAGAGAAGGAGCTTGGTCTTGATATCACCGATGAGCAGATAGAGGAGCTTAAGGCCCATCAGGATGACATCAACTACGAGGTTGCAAAGGAGCGGGAGAAGCTTGTAAGACATGATGTCATGTCGCATGTGTATGCGTATGGTGTCCAGTGCCCTAAGGCTAAGGGAATCATCCACCTTGGAGCTACAAGCTGCTACGTTGGAGACAATACAGACCTTATTGTTATGACAGAGGCACTTAAGCTTGTGAGAAAGAAGCTTGTGAATGTTATGGCAGAGCTTGCAAGGTTCGCAGATAAGTACAAGGCACTTCCTACACTTGCATTTACACATTTCCAGCCTGCACAGCCTACTACGGTGGGAAAGAGAGCAACTCTCTGGCTTATGGAACTGAAGCTTGACCTTGATGACCTTGACTATCTCATCGGCTCTATGAGACTTTTAGGTTCTAAGGGTACAACAGGTACACAGGCAAGCTTCCTTGAACTTTTTGACGGGGATCATGACAGAATCCGCAGGCTTGATAAGATGATTGCAAATAAGATGGGCTTCGAGGATGTATATCCTGTATCGGGACAGACTTATTCGCGTAAGGTTGACACAAGAGTTGTCAATGTTCTTGCAGGTATTGCGGCCAGTGCGCATAAGTTCTCCAATGATATAAGGCTTTTACAGCACTTAAAGGAGATTGAGGAGCCGTTTGAGAAGAACCAGATAGGTTCATCTGCTATGGCATACAAGAGAAATCCTATGAGAAGTGAGAGAATAGCCTCCCTTGCCAACTTCGTTATGGCTGATGCGATGAATCCTGCGATCACATCCGCTACGCAGTGGTTTGAGAGAACACTTGACGATTCTGCCAACAAGAGAATGTCCGTGCCGGAAGCATTCCTTGCTGTGGATGGTATCTTAGACTTATACATGAATGTTGTTGACGGACTTGTAGTGTATGAGAAGGTTATTGAGAAGCATATCATGGCAGAGCTTCCTTTCATGGCTACCGAGAACATTATGATGGATGCCGTAAAGGCAGGCGGCGACCGTCAGGAGCTTCATGAGAAGATAAGAACACTTTCTATGGAAGCAGGACGCAATGTCAAGGAGAGAGGTCTTGACAATAATCTTCTTGAGCTTATCGCCGCAGACCCTGCGTTTAATCTTTCTCTTGATGACCTCAAGAAGTCAATGGATCCGTCTAAGTATACAGGACGTGCCAAGGAGCAGGTTGATGAATTCTTAAATGAAGTTATAAACCCTATACTTGAAGCCAGCAAGGATGAGCTTGGCATGACAGCGCAGATTAACGTATAATATTGATATTAAGTATTGAGACTGCAATACAATAAAATATTGGGAATAATTTTGGGACAAATGCCGTACTATGTAATGTAGTGCGGCATTTTTTTATATCTATATAGGAGATTTAATGAAAGAATAATGTAAAATCCTATGTAATTCTGCTAAAACGTATTAGTGAAAATGCACAAAAAATATGCAAAAATAACTCTAAACTTAATGATTTAAGCATTGAGTGAAATAAAAGAGAAAGAAAATATACAAATTTACTAAAAATTTTCAAAAAACTATTGATTTTATATTCAAAATGATGTACTATAAACATGCGAAAACGATTAAGTGATGCGGGCACCGATGAGATTGCCAATGCAATCCTACATACCAATTCGGGAAGGCGGTGACGGAATGATATCCGTAAAGGACATAGCGAATGCATGTAATGTATCTGTTGCAACAGTGAGTAAGGCGCTCAATGGTTATAGCGATATAAGTGAAGAGACTAAGACCATGATTAAGGCTAAGGCTGCTGAGCTTGGATACATACCTAACATGGCTGCGGTTGCACTTAAGACGAACAGAACCTATAACATAGGTATTCTGTTTGTAGATGCGGCTAACACAGGTCTTACACATGAGTATTTTGCGAGGGTTCTTGAGGGAATCAGGTCTCAGGCAGAGATCCTGGGATACAGTATTACGTTTATAACGAATAGGATTGGCGGAAGGAAGATTACATATAGCGAGTTCTGTCGGATACGACAGTTTGACGGAGTGATAATAGCCTGTATAGATTATAGTGACCCTCAGGTTATCGAGCTTGTCAACAGCGGAATACCGATAGTGACTATAGACCATATCTTCAATGATACTATATCGGTGATGTCGGACAATGTAAAGGGTGTGAAGGATCTTGTAGAATATCTGTACTCAATGGGACACAGGAGGATTGCATTCATTCACGGAGATGACAGCTCGGTTACGAGAGACAGAGTTACGAGCTTTTACAGAACAATGGAGCAGCTTGGGCTTGATGTCTGTAAGGAGTATGTGTACGAATGCAGATACCATGACACAGCAGGTGCAGTTAAATGTACAAGGAAGCTGCTTCAACTGAAAGAGCGGCCTACCTGTATCATGTATCCGGATGACATCACAGCGATAAGCGGTGCGAACATCATCAAGAGCCACGGTCTTAGCATACCTGGTGATATATCAGTCACCGGTTATGACGGAATAAGATATTCTGTCATATATGAGCCGCAGATTACGACACTGCAGCAGGCCGGGGATGGGATGGGCAGGGAAGCTGCCTCATGCTTAATCGATTTAATCAGAAAACCGAAAACCACACTTAAGAAAAGCTATGTGATTGAGGGAAAGGTTCTGACGGGAGGGTCAGTAAGTAACCTTAATGCAACTATTGTTCAGTAGAAATATATTTTCTACGCATTTGCCGGGGTGGCAGGCAGTGTTTAAGCCGGAGAAATGGAGGAAGAATATGAGAAAATTCAAAAAGTTTGCGGCGACAATGTTAGTAGGTTTGATGGCAACAACAGCTCTTGCAGGATGCTCTAAGAGCAACAATGCAGCATCGGGAAATACTGATGGAAAGGAAGGCTCTGTACTTAACATTTATGTATGGAATGAAGAGTTTAAGAGCAGGGTTACAGATCATTACCCTGGATATGTAAAGACCGATGATTCCACAGGTAAGATTGGTGATGTTACAGTTAAGTGGCATACAACACCTAATGAGAATAATGCATACCAGAACAATCTTGATGAAGCACTTCTTAAGCAGAAGGATGCAGCAGCTGATGATAAGATTGATATATTCCTTGTAGAGGCAGATTACGCACTTAAGTATGTGGATACAGACTATACAATGCCAATCAAGGATTTAGGTATAACAGACAGCGAAATAGCTGACCAGTATAAGTATACACAGGATATCGTGACAGATTCCAAGGGTGTTTTAAAGGGTCTTTCATGGCAGGGCTGCCCTGGTGTACTTATTTACAACAGAGATATTGCCAAGGAAGTTTTAGGAACAGATGATCCGGCAGAGGTTCAGAAGAGCGTATCTGATTGGTCAACCTTTGAGAAGACGGCTAAGACTATGAAGGATAGCGGATATTTCATGGTATCAGGCTTTGATGATACATTCAGAGTTTTCTCCAACAATGTATCAAGCCCATGGGTAGTTGATGGCAAGGTTGTAATTGATGATAACATTATGAACTGGGTTTCCCAGACTAAGACATTCACGGATAATGGCTACAACAATCAGTCATCACTCTGGGATGACAACTGGAGCAAGGGCTTCTATCCGGAAGGAAAGGTATTCTGCTACTTTGGACCGGCATGGTTCGTTGACTTCTCCATGAATGTATCTGATGCAGCCAGTATCGCGGCTAACGGCGGCTGGGCAGCAACCGAAGGTCCTCAGGGCTTCTTCTGGGGTGGTACATGGATCTGTGCAGCACAGGGAACAGATAACACTACACTTGTAGCAGACATCATGAGACAGCTCACAACTAACAAGGATGTCATGACAGAGATTGTTAAGAAGGACAATGACTTCGTTAACAACAAGCCGGCAATGGAGACTATGGCAGCAGATACATCTTATCAGAGTAAGGTTCTTGGCGGACAGAATCCACTTGCAATGTTCTGTGCAGGTGCAGACAAGATTGACCTCAGCAACCTTTCATCCTATGATCAGGGCTGTAACGAGGAGTTCCAGAAGGCTATGAAGGATTACTTCACAGGCAATGCAACACTTGACGAGGCACTTGCAACCTTCAAGAAGAACATTGTTGTTAAGTATCCTAACCTTAAGGCTGAATAATTAACCTTAAAATTTAAAATGTAAGTATAACATGCCTGCTCTATATGGGGCAGGCATGTTTTGGCTAAAAATAGGGTGGAATTGTTTTGCAGGTGAGGAGTGATGATTGTATGAAAAAAACCGAAGGAAAGAGCAAGATAGTAAGGTACAATAAATGGGGATATATCTTCCTCATCCCTTTTGTGCTTGTGTATGTGATTTTTCAGTTGATTCCATTAGTCAGTACGATTTATAACAGCTTTTTTGAGAACTACAGGGTAGGACTCATGCAGGTAGGACCGACATGGGTTGGACTTGAGAACTATAAAACGATTTTTTCGGATGTTAGCCTTTTGAAGTATACGGCAAACACGCTTATCATGTGGGTTATCGGTTTCATACCGCAGATAATAGTATCACTTCTTCTGGGGCAGTGGTTTTCCGATGTGAGATTGAAGCTGAAGGGAAGCAGATTCTTTAAGACAGTTATATATCTTCCTAACCTGATTATGGCCTCTGCGTTCTCAATGTTGTTTTTTGCATTGTTCTCAGATGTCGGACCAATCAATGCAATTCTTATCAAGATGGGAATTGCCACTCAGGAAAATCCGGTGAGATTTTTCTCTAATGTATGGGCTACAAGAGGCCTGGTTGGTTTTATGAACTTCCTCATGTGGTTCGGAAATACGACTATTATTCTCATGGCAGGAATTATGGGCATTGACACCTCGCTGTTTGAGGCGGCGGAGGTAGATGGCGCAAGTTCATGGCAGAGATTCTACAGGATAACGCTTCCTCTTCTTAAGCCTATCCTTATATATGT